>Ga0118677_10000035_pt1 | contig 240166 bp, 219 predicted proteins | sample AliMusrvi5mmetaG_FD_86154 | JGI IMG/M metagenome (GOLD analysis project Ga0118677, IMG submission 86154) | reverse complement strand
CTCTCGCGTCAAGGGAGAGATGAGGAGATCGTCCAGGATCAACACCTCGCATTTGGTTATCGGCGCAATGAGCTTGGCGTAGCGGCCGTCCAGTCTGGAAACCGCAATCTCCTGAAGCAGTCGCGGCACTCTTTGATAGAGTGTTGCGTACCCATCCCGACAGGCCTTTTGGGCCAGGGCGCAGGCCAGGTAGCTCTTGCCGGCTCCGGTCGGTCCGGTCACCAGGATATTGTGATGGCTCATCACCCACTGATTCAGGGCAAGGGACATAACGGTTGAACGGTCCAGTCCGCGTCCTTGCTTGAAGTCAAGATCCTCCAGAGAAGCGGGTAGTCTCAGCTTGGCTTTTCTGAGCCGGCTCTGCATCCTCCGGTTTTCCAGATCAGTCACCTGGTGATCGACAATCAAGCCGAACCGTTCCTCAAAGGTGAGTTGTGTTATGTCCGGGCATTGCATTTGGTCGGCAAAGGCCTTGGCCATGGCGGTGAGCTTCATAGAGTTCAGCTTCTCAATGGTCGGCTGTGTCAGCATACTGTTTCCTCATGTCGTTGTAGTAATTTGAGCCCCTGATATTCTCGTGAATAACGGGCAGGAGTTCTATCTGTCGGGGAAGCGGGTGCTGATCCAGGTTGTGTACAAGGATCGACTTGATACTCCTGTAAGAGATGCCTTTTATGGTGAGTGCCCGTTCACATGCCTTTTCCAGCCGTTCTTCACTATAGCGCTTGGCAAGCGAGATGATCCCCATGCAGGAACGGAAGCCGTGTTCGGGATAAGCCTTGCGTGAGAGGATGTTCTCTACCACTTGCGCCGTCGCTGTTCCGGTCTGGGCTGCCCACGAGATCATCCGCCCTGGTGTCCAAGCGGCAAACTCTCGGTGCGATTTGGGCATATGTTCCGTGGTTGTAGTGTGTATTCCCCGAACAGACGACCTGGGATGAGAGGCAACCCGGTTTCCCTTATAGAAGCACTCAACGATCGTCTCGGTGTAACGGAGCTCCACCTGTTCCTTCACCAACCGATGGGGGACGCTGTAGAAATGCCCTTCCAGTTCAACGTGGTAATCGATATGCACCCTGGCTTTCTTCCACTGAGCATATTGGTAGGGAGTCGCCGGCAAGGGCAACATGGCGGGGAGGTCTATCTCCTCAAACCGGCTCTGTCTGCAACCGGGCAGTTTTCTGAAGGGGCGGTTGTTGAGCAGGACAAGGCGTTCACGAAGGGCAGCATTGGCTTCGGCCAGGCTGAAGAAGGTCCGGTTGCGAAGGCTTGCCAGGATGAAGCGTTGAGCTATCAGCACGCCGCCTTCGACCTTGGCTTTATCCTTGGGATGGCGGACGCGGGCAGGAACGACAGCGGTGCCGTAATGATCGGCAAGCTCGGCATAGGTGGGATTGAGGTCGGGTTCATAACGGCAGGTCTTGGTCACTGCGGAGCGCAAGTTGTCGGGAACCAAACATCGTGGTACCGCGCCCAGAAAAGCAAAGGCCCGGGCGTGGGACCCCGTCCAATCCGGAAGTGACTGCGTCCAGGTGGCCTCGACATAGGTCTGGTTGCTGCCGCCCATGACGCCCACGAACACCTGGGCTTGCCGGATCTCACCGGTTGTGGCGTCCACGATCGGTAGAGTCTGGCCACTGTAATCGACGAAGAACTTCTCGCCGCCACGGTGCTCTTGGCGCATGGATAGATCGAGCTTCTTGCGCCACTGGCGGTAAAGCTCACAGAATTGGCTGTACTGGTAGCCGGTGGGGACGCCCTCTTTGTACTCCTGCCACAACAGCATAAGACTCAGCTTATTTTTGGTGGCAAGTTCATCATACATGGCTTGCCAGTCGGGCTGGGATAGTTTGCGGGAAGATGAATGGACTACAGAGGGATAGAGAAGTCGTTCAAGGACTTCGTCATCAAGATCTAAAGGCAGCGGCCAGGAAAGGCCGGCAGCGGTTGCACGGTGGATTGTCGCGTTCACGGTGCTTTTGCCGACACCGCAGGTTCTGGCTGCATCACGCTGACTCTGGTTGCAGGACCAGATAAGGCGAAGTATTTCTCGTGTTTTTCGCATGGTAACTCGTTCTCGTGGCATCAAGCCCTCCTTATATTGAATCAAGGAAGACAGGATACCGGTAGAAGGTTACCCCGCGACTATTCTCTCATTCTACACTGGCCTTTTTCGTCGGAATGGTGGCCGCAATCGAATCGGAATGCTGGCCTTTTTCCCATCGGAACGGTGGTCTTTTTCCCGCCGGAATGCTGTCCGGATTCAACCGGAATACGCAGCCCGGCTTTAACCTCTTCCGGACTTGTGAGTTTTGACCACTGGTTTCTATAAATATCCCTTGGAGTACAGCCATTTTGAATAGCATTTCGCCGAATGTGTTTTACTATCTCCTTGGCCGCCTCCATTCCTGGCATCATAGCGCCGCCGTACACTCTGGCTGCATGGCTTTCCAGGTACTCGCACCATTCCGCCGCCATCTGTGCTGCTGGCCCCGATACTGGCCCCGGTGGCGTGCTGCCATCTGCTACGGCAACAAGATGGAAAATTAAGGCAAGTGATGGCATCAGTGACCTGTATTTGATTAAATGAGACTCCATTTCGGGCGGTAACCCGTGATCGCCTCTCATTCGGGTCTCTAGCGCATTACGCCAATCATCGAAAACGGTCTGCCCATCTGGAGAAAATCTCAAAGAGGGTATGTCGTCTCCGGCTTCCTGTTTGGCCCCTGGAATATCACCCGAAAGAGTCTTGTAAATATTCCATGCTCGATTTTTAGCCAGCGTGTCAGGCCAGCGGTCAACGTTTCGCCAACCCTTGGGAACATCAGGCCATACTATGACCTGGAAGCGTTGCAATAGGCCGTCATCACCATTGCCGCCCCGGCTTGCTTGATAGACGTAGGTTGACAGTGGGCCAGGTGTAAGCGCCCCGAATACAGATGCACAGAGTGCTGAAATATCTAGGGTGCCTCGGCCAATTCTATCATATGTAAAACTGCCTGTACCGTTCCAGGCCTCCAGGAAAAACCCTCGATCACCCTCACGTCCATCTTTATCCAATGACCGGAACCAAGGGTTTAATTCATCCCGATTGATCAAGAGGCCTCGTGAGTTCTGGTTCAGTAATTCTCCTATCTTCTCTGTAGTCCCATCCTGTGTTTGGAATCTACGGCGGGTGGGTTCATCGTCTTGAAGTGCTGCCAGTCTATTACGCGCTTCGTCAATGGCGGCACCACTCTTCAATGCTTTTTTAATCTCCTCGCCAATCGTGGATTTTGTAAGCTTCAGGATTTCCTTTTCAATTTCAAAGGCTGCGGCTTTCTTGTTATAATCGTCCCGAGCTTCCTTTTCTAAACGGTTCAAATGTCTTTGTGCCTCAGATACTGCCGGGGTCTTCATTAAGGATGGCCGCCCGACAACAGCGCCCCAAAGGTTAGGAACAACAAGCCAGTCGTCGTGCTTTTTCGGGTGGATTGCACAACCTCTCCCGATTATGGACCCCAAAGCGACAACAGCCGCCGCCGTAGAAAAATCCGGTGGGATCTGCATCCGATTGGCCATGTCAAGAAGCCAGTCACGCAATGGCGCTGGTATCAAGGAGGGATTAAGGGGCATCACAGGTGGAAGGTCGGCAGGGAGCGGGGAAGGCTTAGGCCAGCCTTTCGTTGTGGCGGCAATGGTGAACTCTAGTTTTCCTTTGTACGCCTCCTTGCATTGAGTGACAGCTCTAAGGATAGTACGCTGCATGTAGTCTTTGCGATGATACTTGTCGCGCACAAGTGCTGACCGCATCATTAGCCTTTTTATCTGGTCACAGTTATTCCCAGTCCAAAAGGCTAGATGTTGGGCTAGAGCAGCGTCGGCACTGCTGGCGTCATAGTCACGTTTGGGGTCAGGCCATATTCGGCTCAGCACTTCTACGTTGCGGTGCCATAAGTCGTGTATGCTGGCTTTCTGGCCAAACATGGCCGCTGCTCCCCCCGTTGATTTAAGCATTGCGTCAATCAATCCGTTGTCATCTGCCGGGCCATTCCATTCGGGCACTGGTACAGTTGTCCAGTTGGTGGTTGTTGGGTCATCTGATTCATCAGGTGTGAAATATTCGGATATGATTGGTGACAAATCGACCACTTTACTTGCATCACCAACCAGTCCGATACCTGTTAGCGCGACATACCGCCCACTAGTGTATAGCTCTAACCCATTTGGCCCACGGTTGCGGTGCTTCGGCAAGGAGGAATACTGGCCGAAGATATGCAGGCCGGTCAAGGAGCGGCTGACCTCGATTGCACAGCCATCAAGCTGCTGACACAGGCGGGTGGCAAGCTCTGACCAGATGTTGTCATTGTAGGCTTTATCAATGTCCAAAAAGAAGAAATTGTCACTATGTGTAAATACAAAGCCCACAAGGGGCGATAGTGCCGCCGCCTCATTGAATGACAACCAATTCGACGGGTCGTGAGGATTGGCCGGTGCTAATGTAAATGGGCTGAGTGGCCGCTTTTTATCGTCGTGGATTATAAATTGTCGGTACGGTAAAAATGCTGATGGCGGGACGACTTCATTCATACTGCCCCCTCTGGAACAAGGGTTGTGCGTCCCAAAATTCGTAATAATCAGCATCCCGTAAAGCTATGAGGATTTGAGAATTGGGAAATTGTGTGTGGATATGATCGAGGACAGAGGAAAAGTGCCTCTGATCCGTCGGAGCAATGACGGTTTTTCCTGTGGCCCTGTGTATGCTTTCGGCGTCACTGTCAAAATATTGACACATTACAATGGTTGTACGAATTTCGTCGCCCATCTGGTAGTGTGATCTCTCTGGATGGCTTGGAAAGAAGCGACGGAGCGGACCGGATGCCGGTCGGCGCTGGCAAACGGGCGTTACACCACCGACCGGCCACTTGCTACCTGTTCGAAGAATTTGCACGAGTTGGTCAAAAGACAATTGACTTATCGTGTTGTTAAAGCTAATGTTTTGACAAGGTTTTTTCCCAAGACCTATCCCCCTTGCCCCGATTAACCAGTTAGCGCTGGTGTCGGGGTTTTTTATTGCCGTCATCGTGTGGCCTCCTGTAATCCTTTAGCAAGTTCAAGAATGTCGCTGACTCTCCAAGCCGTGCATCGTTCCGATAGCTTGACGGGTTTCGGATAGCGACCAGAGGCCACACCCGCCCACCACGTCGAAGCCGAAACCGGAAAAATAGCGGGGACCGGTGGTTGTGCCTTTTTGTCTCCTATGATTTGTTTGAGTCTGAAAAAAACCGCTGCTTCTGTCATGGCATCACCTGATTGTTTTTTAATGGCCAATATTGACCGGTTGGTAATGATGTGATCTTAACAGTTAGAAGGAACCATGCAACGAATTAATAGCGCAACTACAGCTAGTTATAGTGAAATCTTGATGGCGAAAAATGGTGAAACGACCTCGAGTACATAAACTGAAAAGTCGTTTTTATTTGGGGATGTTATGTGAAAAACAGATGGTGAAGCGAGGATGGTGAATTTATTTTTTTGGCAACAGGTCGAGGAATCCTAAGAGGTCTATATGGTCGAGCTGTGGAATTTCTTTATCGCCCGTTTTGACATGAGTAATTTTGAGATCTAGGTCTTTGGAGTAGCCGTATATTGTTCTATACGTTGTTAATTTCTTACCAGATGCAAGGTTAAAAGCTTTTAGAATATCCACCCGCCCCTCGTAAACTCTATCCCCTCGGCGCAAAACCACTTCAGACTTAGCGTTATCACCACAGGATTCCTCTACCAGTTCGTCTCTTGTGTCGTCAGTTCCATGGTATAATTCTGCAAAGCGAACAGCATCTTCATAAAGCACAACAAAAAATGATGTTGGCGTGCCTTCCGGTGGGGTGTCTTGAAGAGTTACTGTGCCATCGTCGTTATAATGCCGGAAATTGATTTTAAACGTCTTGGTTTCTTTGTGGGTGAAGACATCCGCCTTCGGTATGTTGAAATGCTTAGCGAGCTGTTCAGGTGTATAATGCGGTGGTTTCAATGACATTTGCGCCCCCCTTAAAGGTCGCCCCTTTTTAAATATTCGTGTGAAATTGGTAAAGGGTTTCCAACTTGTCGGCCCGTCGGCCTATCACACGAAAAGCGGTCAGAGTGCGGCTATCAACGCAACATCGCCAAAACTATCAATGTAAACATTTGCAATTGAAAGCAGAGCATGATCGTAATCTTCAATTATAACGTCTGCATCTACAGGCATGGCCTCTAATAGTTTAACAAGGTCCTTTACAGTCATGGTGTCACCTCTTGGTTGATTGTTTTTACATCCTGTCAGTGTGTCAAGCAGCAGCAGCCCGGAAAGGGATTATCTCTGCCCCTGCCTTTATCTTGTCCAGATAGTCGGCCCATTGTTGCATCATCATTTTACGTTCCGGCAAGTGGGTTGTCCTGTTGTAAGCACGGCCCAGGGGATCGCGGACAGCGTGTGCAAGTTGGTGTTCCACGATCTCCGGGCGGATATGCAGTACCTCGTCAAGGATCGTCCGTGCCATAGCCCTGAAACCATGCCCTGTCATTTCCGTTTTAGTGTCGTAGCCTAGCCGCCGTAGCGCAGCATTCACCGTGTTGTCGCTCATCGGCCTTAGTGCAGTTCTTGTAGACGGAAACACATAGCGCCCATTGGAGGTTAGGGCGTGGAGTTCTCGCAGAATGGCGACCGCTTGAGACGCCAAGGGGACAAGGTGAAATTCTCCATCACGTCTGATTTTCTCAGACATTTTGAGTTTCAACCGCTCAGCCGGTACATTCCATGTGGCTTGGTCAAGATCGAACTCGGCCCATTCTGCCTGCCGCAATTCTCCTGGCCGCAGAAAAAGTAATGGTGCCAACTTCAAGGCGCAAATGGTGACGAGCCCCCCATTGTACCCGTCAATGGCTCGCATGAGCTTAGCTACCTCGATTGGGTCAGTTATTGCGGCATAGTGCTGTTTGTGGACGGTGGGGAGTGCGCCGCGCAGGTCTGGTGCAGGGTCGCGGTCTGCTCTGCCGGTGGCAATAGCATAGCGAAACACCTGGCCGCAGTTTTGCTTTGCCCGGTGTGCTGTGTCGAGGGTGCCTCTGTCTTCAAGTCGTCTCAGGCAGGATAGTAGGTCTGGGGCGGTGATGGAGCGGATGGCCTTATCACCAAGCCAGGGGAAAATATAAAGCTCTAGTCGCCTGATAATTTTGTCGGCATGGCTGGCTGCCCAGGTGGGGGAAAATTTATAGTGCCACTCTCTGGCGATAACCTCGAAAGTTTCAAATTCTTCGGTATCTGCCGCCCTTTGAGCTTTTTTTGCCACACTGGGGTCAATGCCCCTGTCGAGCAATGACCGGGCACTGGTGCGCCTCTGTCTGGCATCGGTAAGGGTGGTTTGGGGGTACGCGCCTAGGGTAAGAAGCTTCTCTGTACCCCCAAAGCGATATTTCAATCGCCAGAGCTTGCCGCCGGAAGGGGTAATCAATAGGAAGAGGCCGCCGCCATCGAATAATTTAATGTTACCGGTCGAGGGCTTGGCGGTTTTAATTTTGATATCCGTCAATGGTACGATTTGCCTAGGCATAGCGGGCATCTCCATTTTTTGGGGGTATCTGTGTTGGGGGTATGACCCTGCACCCCTACATGTACCCCTAAACATCATGGATTTTATCGTATCACGATGGATAGTGCTGGACAACAAAAAACCCGCAAAGCTTTAAGCCGTGCGGGTTTATGAACGGTGCTGGACACCGTTGGACTGTCTTTTGGTGGAGGATAGCGGGATCGAACCGCTGACCCCGACGCTGCCAGCGTCGTGCTCTCCCAGCTGAGCTAATCCCCCACATCAGATTGAAACAAAAACAGCATATATTAACATACTGTTTTTTTAAACAAAAAAATAGAAGCGATCTTGAATGCCATTCAGGCGCTCTCCCAGCTGAGCTGTAGCCCCTTGAATTTATGGTGAGCCAATTACCACGCTTTGCAGGTTTTTGTCAAGTTTTTCTCTTTTCTTTTTCAGGTAGATGCCATAGGCATTGCCAAGCATCGGATCAGTTGGTAATGTAGCGAGCTTGTTTGTATCAACATCAATAACTTTATTGTATCACTGAACGCCAACAGCGAAAACCCCTTGCAGTTGAGCGTACTGATAACATTTAGACTATACAGGTGGTACCGGATGTTTTCTCCGTTTAATTTTCTCTTTGGCTGGATGTCCAATGATTTGGCGATCGATCTTGGCACTGCGAATACGGTATTGTATGTGAAAGGCAAGGGTATCGTGCTGCGAGAACCTTCGGTGGTTGCGGTCCGTAAGGACAGCCGTGGGAGCAAAGTGCTTGCAGTGGGCAGGGAGGCCAAGGAGATGCTGGGCAGAACCCCCGGCAACATTGTGGCTATCCGGCCCATGAAAGACGGGGTTATCGCCGACTTTGAGGTGACGGAAGCCATGCTGCGTTACTTCATCAATAAGGTGCATAATCGCCGGACCCTAGTACACCCCCGGATCATCATCTCAGTACCTTCAGGTATCACTCAGGTGGAAAAAAGGGCGGTGCGGGACACCGCGGAATCTGCAGGGGCTCGTGAGGTCTATCTGATTGAAGAACCTATGGCGGCAGCCATTGGTGCCAATCTGCCCATCACTGAACCGATCGCTAACATGATTGTCGATATCGGCGGCGGTACCACCGAGGTGGCTGTCATATCCCTGGCCGGTATCGTCTACGCCAAGTCGGTGCGGGTTGCGGGCGACAAGATGGATGAGGCCATCCTCCAATACATCAAAAGAAAACATAACTTGGCCATTGGCGAGCGCACTGCCGAGGAAATCAAGACCACCATCGGCAATGTCCTGCCTGAGGAACCTTACGAAACTATGGACATCAAGGGGCGTGATCTTGTGTCCGGTATTCCCAAAATTCTGACTATTACCTCGAAAGAGATTCAATCCGCCATCGCCGAGCAGGTGGATGTGATTGTAGATGCTGTCCGGGTTGCGCTGGAGCAGACGCCGCCCGAGTTGTCCGCAGATATAGTCGACCAGGGGATTGTTCTCACCGGTGGTGGCGCTTTACTGAAAAATCTTGATAAACTCCTGAAGAATGAGACCGGGATGCCGATCATTGTGGCCGACGACCCCCTCTCCTCCGTTGTACTCGGTTCTGGGCTGGCCTTGGACAATCTTGAGATCCTCAGGGAAATCGCTATCGATTAACGCCAATAGAAGTATTTGACGTCTCGTCTTTCCACTAGTTATCTGATCTGTTGCCGCAGTTGGTTTTTGTTGCTTCTTCAATGAGAAAAAAGATCATTAGAAAACGAAGCAGTCGATTCGGTCTCTTCCGTATCGTCATCCTTGCAGGCTTCCTGTTGACCCTGGCGCTTATTTTTCTTGTTTCCACTCTGGGGAGCCAAAAATTCGGTTCTCTGCATAAATTGGTACTTGAGGCGGTCGGGCCGTTACAGAAAGTTGTTTCTGCCGGGAGTTCCTATATCGGGGGCTTTAAGAGCGAATATCTTGATATTCTGCAGGATACCCTTAGGCTTCGCGAGGAGAATAAGCGACTGGTCCGGCAGTTGCAGGAAAACGAAACCATCCTCAATAAGAGCCGGGAAGCTCTTGCCACCAATGCCAGTCTTCGTAAATTGCTGGAATTCAAGAACGGTCTCACCCAACCGGCTATCGCGGCGGCCATCATCGGTAAAGATCCCTCTGCCTGGTTCCGTTCGGTTATCATCAATCAGGGTTCCAATAATGGTATAATGAAGGGGAATCCGGTGGTGAACAGCGATGGGATTGTCGGTCAGGTTTTTACAATCTCCCCTAACTATGCCAAAGTACTCCTGGCAATCGCGCCATCCAGCGCCATTGATGTCCTCCTACAGAAATCGAGAGTCCGTGGCATCTTGAAAGGAACAGGGAATCTGACCTACCGCCTTGAGTACATCCTGAAAACCGCCGAAGTCGAAGAAGGCGACCATGTGGTAACGGCCGGATACGGAGGCGTGTTTCCCACCGGTCTGCCGGTCGGCGTGGTTTCAAAAATCATCAAGAAGCCGCGGGGGATGTTTCACGAGATCGAGGTGACCCCTGCCGTCGATTACCAGACACTGGAAAATCTGTTGGTCATCGAACAACAGAATGTGTCAGAGCTCCGGCAGATGGAGCGGCATTGACCCCTCTATGGGAACGGTTCTAAGTCTGCTGCAACCGGCTCGATCGTTGGTTCGGCAGGCAAGGAAACAACTTCCCATGCTGTGCCAATTATGGTCCGAGCGATTTGGAATGACAGGTAATGATTGTTTTTAACTTTATTGTAGTCGGCCTGCTGCTGGTTATCATGCAAACAACTGTTTGCATGCCCTCACCTGTTTGGCTCCTCACTCCGGACTGCTACTATGTCCTGGTTGCCTACCTGGCCTATCGTCTCGATCTGGTGCGTAGCCTGATTGTGCTCTTTCCTTTGGTCTGTATGCTGGATGTCCTTTCCGGCACAGTGCTGGGCATGTATGCTATCCTCTGCTTCAGCGGATATTTTCTCCTCCGGTTCATCTCCGGAAAATTGCCGGTCAACGAGTCATTGTACCAGATCCCGCTTGTCGGTATGAGTTACCTGATAGTTTCGTGGGGCGTGTATTTGTTTTTACGTTTTTTTGAACCAGGGGGGCTCGTCTCCTGGTCCTGGTGGCGAATGATTGCCCAGGCTATGCTGGTTGCCGCTTTGACCTACCCCCTTTTTTACGTTTTCGATCTGGTGCTGAAATATTCGCATCGCCGTCTTTTCCCTTGGAACAGCCTGCGTTTGCGGACCGATAACCGTCGCAGACGTCAGGCCTGACTTTTCTATTTGGTGTATTGATTGCAGTGAGTCTAGCAAATTTGTTTGGCAGCAGCGTGAAGAATATCAGGAAACCGAACCGGAAAAAACCGGAGCCGCTCCTTGATGCTGAGCGAAAAAAGGACACAGGGGTGACCAAGCTGACCCCTCGGGACGATAGCGATCTCGGCGGATATAAAAAAAAGGCGTTATATTCGTTATTTATCCTTATATTTTTCTTTGCGGTTGTCGTGACTCGTCTCTGGTATCTCCAGGTTCAGCAGGGTACCTATTATAATGAACTGGCGGATTCCAATCGGGTCCGTTCCCTGGAAATTGCTGCACCCCGGGGCAATATTTATGATCGCCGTGGCCGTGAAATAGTCACCAACCGACCTTCCTTCAATGTCGTCTGGACTCGTGAGAACAATAAAATTCATGACGAATGGCTCAAGAGCCTGACCCGAATACTCGGACAGGATGCCTCGACTCTCCTCGATAAGATCCGCAAGATGACCAGTACACCTGGGCATATCCCGGTGCGACTCGCTGAGGATATCAACTGGGAAATGGTCGCCCGCATCGAGAACAACCGGATGTACCTGCCGGAAATCAAGATTGAAGTCGTGCCGTTGCGCATCTACCACTACGGCAACTTGGCCTCACACCTCATTGGCTATATGGGGGAGATCAGCAAGGCTGAGCTAGACCAGGCGGATCAACGACTATACCGCGGAGGAGATCTTGTCGGCAAGATGGGGTTGGAGCGTCTGCGGGAGAGTGATCTGCACGGCGAAAAGGGGCATGATTACATGGAGGTCAATGCCCTTGGCTTTGAACAGAAAAATTTAAAAGGAGATGAACCCCTCCCAGGCAATGATCTACACCTCACCCTAGATGTGGAATTGCAGAAAATAGCTGAAGAGGAATTGGCTGCAGGGAATAGAGCCGGGGCGGCGGTGGCTATGGAGGCGAACACCGGTCGAATGCTGGTGCTGGCCAGTTCCCCTACTCTCCATCTCGACGAGTTTGTCGGCGGCATCTCGCAAAAGGACTGGCAGGCAATGCTTGCTAACCCTCTGCATCCGCTGGTGAATAAACTGGTGCAGGGGCAATATCCACCGGCTTCCACCTATAAGACCATTACCGCGCTGGCCGGTCTAGCCGAAGGCATCATTACTCCCGAGACAACCCTGTATTGTTCAGGATCCCACCAATTCGGCAATCGGGTCTATCGCTGCTGGAAAAAAGGCGGCCATGGTCCGATCAGTCTCAAACGGGCGGTGGCCGAATCCTGCGATGTCTACTTCTATCAGGTTGGGCAAAAACTGGGCGTGGACCGACTTGCCCGATATGCCAATTTGTTTGGCATGGGCAATAAAACCGGGATAGAAATGGAGCATGAAAAATCGGGTCTTATTCCGACCTCGGAATGGAAAAGAAAACGTTATGGCAAGCCATGGCAGGAGGGCGAGACCCTCTCGGTCGCCATCGGCCAGGGTTTTGACTTGGCAACACCGGTACAGGTGGCGGTCATGACCATGGTGATCGCCAATGGCGGGACGCTCTATAAACCGGCAATCGTCGAACAGGTGCGCGATCCCGACGGCCGGGTGGTCAGTTCGTTTGCCCCGGAAGTTTTGAGCCGGCTTTCCGGGCAGGGGAAAAATCTTAAACTGGTCCGTGAAGGCATGGTCGAGGCGGTCAACAGCAAAAGGGGGACCGGCAGAGAAGCCCAGATTGACTCCCAAGGGATCGTTGTCGGCGGCAAGACCGGTTCCGCGCAGGTGGTCCGTCTGGCACAGTACAAAGGTTTGAAGGAGGCGGACATACCCTATGAGTACAGAGATCATGCCTGGTTCACCTGTTTTGCGCCTGCAGCAAACCCGGAAATAATAGTTACCGTGCTGGTGGAACACGGGCTGCACGGGGGGTCCTCTGCCGCCCCTATTGCTGCGAAAATCCTGAACAAATATTTCGAGGATAAATTTAAGGAGCAGAAGGGGACTCCTGGCAGCAAGGTTTTGCTTTCCAAGGAGATGATTGAAGAGACTGATTCGCCTGCTGGCGATGACACTGAAGACGGTCCAGAGACCTCTCCCTCAACAGACTGAACCTGCAAACTGATTGATATGTTTCGATTTGACAGACATTTGCTGCAACATTTTGATTGGGTCATGCTGCTGATGCTCCTCCTCGTAGGGGGAATGTCTTTGACCAATCTGTATAGCTCAACCTATATTACCGGCACTGGTGCTTCCTCGATTTTTTTCAAGCAGCTGCTTTTTTTTGCTGCCGGGCTCGTTATGATATTGGTGATGAGTTTTCTCGATTATCATAAAATCGCCAAGTCCGGGTATGTCCTGTATATTGTCATCCTACCTCTATTGCTCTATACACTTCTGTTTGTCAAATCCATTGCCGGAGCCCAGCGGTGGATTGATCTCGGGTTTTTTAATCTGCAACCCTCGGAACCGGCGAAACTTGCGTTAATCCTGGTGCTGGCCTCCTGTTATGCTAACACCGATGTCGCTGGCGGCTATCGGTTGCGCGATCTGATCAAACCCGTCATTCTGACCGCATTGCCGTTTGTTTTGATTATGCTGCAGCCCGATCTTGGTACTGCTCTCATCTGCGGCGTTATTTTTGTGTCCATGACTTTGTTCGTTAGGCTGCGGTGGACAACGCTCAGCATCCTGGGAGGAAGCGGCTTGCTCTGTGTCTTTATCGGCTGGAAATTCTTATTGAAAGAATACCAGCGGAAACGGATCGAGACCTTTCTCAATCCCGAAGGCGATCCCATGAATCATGGGTATCAGATCATGCAGTCCAAAATTGCGGTTGGCAGCGGCCGCATTTTTGGTAAGGGATTCATGGAGGGAACCCAAGGACACCTGCGGTTTTTGCCGGAACGGCACACGGATTTTGCTTTTGCGGTATGGGGGGAGGAGTGGGGGTTTGCCGGCGCGGTTTTTTTTCTGAGCTGTTATTTCTTTATGCTCATCTGGGGAATCAATATTGCCATGTCCGCCAAGGATAAATACGGGGCCATTCTGGCCTTCGGCTGCATCATGTTAATTTTCTGGCAAGCGGTCATCAATCTCTTTATGATTCTGGGTTTTTTGCCGGTCGTCGGCGTCCCCTTGCCGATGTTCAGCTACGGCGGGTCATCGCTGCTGACCAATATGCTGGCTATTGGCATTCTGATGAATATCAGGATGCGCAGTTTTCCAACGCCCCAGTAAGTTCCCCTGCTTTATAGGTGGCGGTGGTTACGAACCAGATTGCGCAGGGCTGCAATAAAAAGGGGGTCAGCGTTGAGGCCCCTGGTGGATTCGAAATGCATCCCGAGGTTTTCCGCCATCTGCCGGTACTGGATATCGATCTCGAACAGCGTTTCGACATGATCGGAAACAAAGGACAAGGGCACAACCAGCATATTCTTGCATCCTTGCGTCGCACATTCTTCAATTACCTCCGGCAGCGCCGGACCCAGCCATTCAACCGGCCCACTGCGGCTCTGGTAACAGAGTCTCCCTTGGATGCCGGTCAACTGTTCGAGAGCCCGGATCGATTGTGCCAGGTCGCTCACATAGGGATCGCCTTCCTTGATAAATTGTACCGGCAGGCTGTGGGCGCTGTAGATCAGTTGCACCGGTTCACCATGAAAGCGATGCATCCCTTCCTCAATCCGAGCTTTTAGGCAGGCTACGAACTGTGGTTCGACGGGCCAGGAATGAATTGCAACAATCGGGATATCCAGGCCTAGCTGCTTTTTTATCCGGTGGAGATCCTGCAAAGATGAGCCGGTGGTGGCAATGGAGTAATGGGGGTAGAGCGGCAGGGCGATGATTTTCTTCACCTGCGCTGCTGCCATTTCCTGGAGCGCCTCTGCCGCGAAGGGATGCCAGTAGCGCATACAGGGCCGGACCACGAAGTCGCCATCAGCTTGCAGGGCCTGCTCCAGCGCCCGTGCCTGTTCCTCGGTTTTTTCCCGTATAGGGGAACCTCCGCCGATGCGTTGATAATTCGCCATACTTTTGGGTGCTCGACGATGGGCGATGAACCTGGCAATGGTTTTCTGCAGGAAAGAGGGGCCCAAGCGGATGATCTCCCGGTCGGAGAACAGATTGATCAAAAATGGACGCACGTCTTCAATCCGCCCAGGGCCCCCTAGGTTTAAGAGCAATATGCCAATTTTATCTTGAGTATTCATGTTGTTAATCTACCGGCTCGATTGCATGGTCGTCAATAAAATGTGGTGCCCCCCCTTGATTTCCTTTCCGGTCAATGGCTATAATTGATTCATGGTCAATCGGTATCCTTTCAAATTCAATCCCTTCGTGTGCGGATCGCACAAATGTTCGAGTACTGCTTATAACTGGGCCATACAGGGAGACAGCAGACCTGTGGTCTTGAGCAAAGGGGTGCCGGTGTATGACCTTAAGGCAGCGGTATGGGACCGCTGACGCCTTTTTTAGTGGAGGATGTATATGGAATTGAAAATTGAGGCCAAGAATCTTGATCTCCGGAAGAGCTGGCAGGAAAAAATAGAGGAAGAGCGTGATAAACTCATTCGTCACTATGCGAATTTTGTCCTTCATCTGCGTGTAACTATTGAAGCAACCCCTGGGTATAAAGAAGGCGGGTATGAGGTGCGACTTGTCGCGACTGTCCCTAGCGAAACAGTTGCTGTTAAACGATGGGGTGAGAGTGTCCGTTCCCTCTTAGTTGAAGCCTTTGATGTGCTAGGGGCGCAGTTGAAGGAAATCGTCAAGAAAAAACAAAGTCATAAAACGGCGAAGCTCCAGGGGGCCACCATCGATAGCAAAGGTTCAGGGGTCATTCGCAAGATTTTCCCGGATGAGGCCTACGGCTTTATCGTAACCGATGATAAACTGGATGTCTTCTTTCATGCCAACGCCCTCAGGGATATTACCATGAGCGATCTCGCTGAAGGCGATGAAGTCCTTTTCGCCATGGAGGAGGGCGACAAGGGGCCACAGGCGACTTGGGTGAAGTCCAGCCAAGCCTGATTCTTTTTCCAACGGTTTGCTGCGGGGCGCTACTGCTCTTTGCGCAAGCTGATTATATGATAAACCCTGCCGTTAAGGCGGGGTTTTTTTTATTGTGGAGTCTGGAGTTTTCATCTTTGACGAAGGCGACAATAAAAAAATACTTGGTTGGCGATCCGTTGCCGTGTACGTATGGAGGGATGCCGCAGGTCGGTCTTGGGGGATGTTCCTGTGTCGACTTCGTCTCTCTAACATCCTCGATCCGGGGAAAGTAATTTAAAAGTGCTGCCTGCTCGTTTTGGGTGAACAGCGCTCTATCGCACTGCAAGAGAAAACATGACCATACCTGAACTGTATCTGATTGACGGCAGCGCCTATATCTATCGTGCCTATCATGCCATCAAGCCGCTCTCCAATTCGCAGGGGCTGCCAACCCATGCCGTCTTCGGGTTCACCACCATCCTGCGACGTTTGCTCAAAGAACGCAATCCGCAGTACCTGGCGGTGGCCTATGACACAAAAGGGCCAGTTTTTCGTCATCAGCTCTATAGTGCGTACAAGGCCAACCGACCGCCAATGCCTGAGGATCTGATTCCGCAGATCCCTTATATTCGTAAAATGGTCGCCGCCTGTCGGATCCTGCATCTGGAACAGGATGATCAGGAGGCTGATGACCTCATTGCCTCGGCCACCAAGAAGATGGTCGAGCAGGGATATCGGGTGGTGATCGTTTCAGGTGACAAGGATCTGTTGCAGCTGGTGTCAGCAAATGTCACCTTATGGGACCCCATGAATGATCGGGTTTTCGATGAAGCTGCTGTGATAGAAAAATACGGCATTCCTCCCTCTTTGTTGCTCGACTATTTTGCCCTGACCGGTGACGCTTCTGATAACATTCCCGGTGTTCCGGGGATAGGGCCTAAAACGGCACAAAAACTGATCAGTGAGCATCACACCCTGGAACAGCTCTATCTGGCCGTTGGTGGGCTGAAGCCCTCGAAAATGACGGACCAGATTAGCAGCCACAAGGCTGAGGCCTTTCTCTCCCGCGATCTAGTGCGTCTCAATCATGCCGCCGAGGTGCCAGGCGATATCGAACAATACCGGCGGGTCGAGCCTGATAATAACCAACTGCGGGCTTTGCTGATTGAGTTGGGCTTTCATACCCTGCTCAAGGAGGAGACCCGGGCGGTGAAGGTCGAGACATCCCGGTTCCATCTGGTGCAGCAACCCGAACAGCTGGTGGCGCTTGGGCAGCGTCTGGGCCGTGCCGAACTACTTGTTGTCGATACAGAGACCGATTCCCTCGATACCCTCTCCGCGAATCTGGTCGGGGTATCACTATGCGCTGAGGATGGGGACGCCTGGTATCTTCCCTGTGGTCATCGCGACGAAGAGGGCGTTCTGGTTGCGGGACAATTATCACTTGCACATATCAGCGAAGTCTTGCGGCCCTTGCTCGAAAATGCGGGGATTACCAAGATTGGGCATAATCTCAAATTCGATCTCGCCATTCTGGCCGCTCCCCAAAACAGCAGCCTTCAGCTGGTCGGTCCGCTCTATGATACCATGATCGGCGCCTGGCTGCTCGATCCGGATCGGCATTCCTATAAACTCGACGATCTTTGTCGGGAGATCGACCTGGAGATGACGACGTTTGCTGAGGTAACTGGCAATGATAAACGCGGGGACGCCTTTTGTCGGGTTGCCCTGGAGGCGGCTAAGAATTACAGCTGCGAAGATGTCTTCGGGGCCTTGCAGTTACACCGGGAACAGCTGCCCAGACTTACGCAGATGGATCTGGTGACTCTGCTGCACGAGGTGGAGGGTCCGCTTATTCCGGTGCTGGCGGCCATGGAACATGCGGGCATTCGGGTCGATGTCAATAAATTGGCATCCCTCTCGGTCGAGTTCGGGCAACGGTTGGAGTTGTATGAACATTCCATTTACCGAACGGCCGGACTGCCTTTCAACATCAACTCGCCCAAGCAGCTCGGAGAAATCCTGTTCGAAAAATTGCAGTTGCCCAAGGGGCGGAAAACCAAGACCGGCTGGTCCACCGATGTCAAAGTGCTGGAAAGTCTGAGTCTCACCCATGAACTGCCGGCGCTCATCCTGCAGTATCGTAATCTGGCCAAGCTCAAATCAACGTATGTGGACAAATTGGCGAGTCTGCGCAATGAACGAAGCCATCGGGTCCATACCTCGTTCAACCAGTGCGGTACAGCTACCGGCCGGCTCAGTTCGAGCAATCCGAATCTGCAGAATATCCCTATCCGTACCGAGGAAGGACGGCGTATCCGTTCCGCTTTTATTGCCGCCCCAGGGTGTGTGCTGCTCGCAGCTGATTACTCCCAGATCGATCTTCGTGTACTGGCCCACTATTCCGAGGACAGTGAGTTGATCGAAGCCTTTCGGGGCAGTCAGGACATTCATCGACGCACAGCGGCTGAGGTTTTTTTTGTGGCCCCGGAATTAGTGACTTCCGAGATGCGACGGGTGGCCAAGACCATTAATTTTGGCATTGTGTATGGCATGTCCAGTTTCGGTCTGGCGAGTCAGTTGCATGTCAGCCGCAAAGAGGCGCAGACTTTTATCGACCGCTATTTCGCTCATTTTTCCGGAATTAAGGACTATATGGAGGCGATGATTCGGCAGGCGAGAAAGGATGGTTTTGTCACTACCTTGTTAGGACGAAGACGGTTTCTGCCCGATATTAACAGCACGAATCGTAATCAGCGTGAATTCGCCGAACGAACCGCTATCAATACCCCTATCCAAGGAACTGCCGCTGATATTATCAAGCTGGCCATGTTGCGGGTTCATCGAGAACTTGCGCTGCGTAAGTTACAGGCTCGTATGTTGTTACAGATTCACGATGAACTGGTGTTGGAGGTTCCAGAGCAGGAGCTTGATGAGGTTTCCCGGTTACTCAAGAGTCATATGGAAGCGGCGATGTCGCTGCGGGTTCCGCTGGTGGTGCATCTCAGTCATGGGCAAAATTTGGACAAAGAATAACTGTGATTTTTTATTTTCATTTTCTACCGTGTGAGGTATACACAGCGTCAGTGCGTAATTGTCGGATAGCTAGCAGTTCGAAATTTTTACGAAAAATCGGAAGAAATTTACGGATTTTTGGTTTCTTCGGAACCAGAGGCGACTTTTTCGGGCAAGAAAGCCGTCGATACCTCTTTGAACGGTGCAACTGCGCAATAATGTGAATTTTTCTTGACTGGTTTGTTTTTTGCAAGAGAAGGGCAGGGGTAACCTGGAGGTGAGATAATGAGCCTACGTGAAGCTATTCGGATCTTGATGCTCAGTCCAATCTATTTTCGTCTGAGTCTGCCGCAGCGCTGGCAACTCGTTCGGGAATACTGTCAGCGTTTTAATGCCGGCAGAATCTGATGACAGACACGGCGCGATCCTGCATGGAGAACAAACTGGATACATTCTCAGGAACTGAACGCCGCCGCCATAAACGATTCAGAGTCAAAGACGAAGCCCTGGTTTTTTTCGGTAAAGATACAGGGACGATCTTGGATATCAGTCAAGGCGGTCTCTCGGTTCATTATGCCGCCTTGGAGAAAAAAACACCTCTGCCCAATCATCTTGATATTTTTTTGTTTATTCACGTTTTTACCTGCCCAATCTCCCCGTATCTCTCGTCGACGAGATGCATATCCTTCCCAACCCTATCTTCAATTCGTTTCAGGTGAAACGGCTTCGAATGAAATTCGGGCCTCTGTCAAGTGAGCAGCAAGCCCGGCTTGATGATTTCATCACAGATAATGCTATTCTTGAGAGTTGAGCTGATTTCATTTTTCTGAAAAAAAAGGTTTTGTTTTTCCAGGATATACCGCATCCATTTCGTAATGGAGATCTCCATGAAACAGGTGTTTTTTCTTCTGGCAATGCTATTGCTCTGTGTTGCCTCTGTGCAGGCAGGCGATGAAATTAACATTTCCGCCAGGAATCAGCAGACGGTAGGTGTCACCATCTACAACAATAATCTCGCCCTGGTAAAAGATCGTCGGAAAATTGACGTGCCTATTGGCATGCAGACACTCGCCTTTAGCGAGGTAAGTGCCAAGATCAAACCGGAAACAGCTCTGATGAATGGCGGGGACTTGGCGGTCCTGGAGCAGAACTTCGAATACGACCTCTTGACTCCGCAATCGTTGCTGCAGAAGTATGTGGGCCGGGAAGTTACCATGGTCAGGCGGCATCCGACTACGGGCGAAGAACAACCCGTACAAGCCAAGGTCTTGAGTGTGGGGAACGGTGTGGTGTTGCGAGTGGGGGATCGAATCGAAACCGAGGTAAATGGGCGGCTGGTGTATCCTGATGTCCCCTCTACCCTGCGTGATCGGCCGACGCTCACCATGCAGGTGGAGAGTAGAAGGGAAGGCGTCAGAGATGTGGAATTGTCCTATTTGACCGGTGGCCTTTCCTGGCAGGCCGACTATGTTGCGGAGCTCAATGCAGCGGATGATCGCCTTAATCTGAGTGGTTGGGTTACCCTGACCAATGAAAGTGGGGCCAGATATCCGCAGGCGCAATTGCAATTGGTAGCCGGTGACGTCAACATCATTCAGAAAGAGATGGCGTCTCGGGCTATGAGGAAAGACGCCATGGCCGTCACCATGGCGGCGGCTCCCCAGTCCATGGCGGAAGAATCGATGTTCGAGTATCACCTTTATACCCTCGGGCGTCCTACCGATATCGGTGAAAATCAAAAAAAACAGGTGGCCTTGCTCCAGGCGGCTGGGGTTGAATGCCGCAAAGAATTCGTCCTCAAGGGTCAGGAACATTATTATAGCTCTCAGGTGGGGGAAATTGGCCGCAGGATGAAGGTGGGCGTGTTTGTGGAATTGAAAAATGACAAAAAATCCGGCTTAGGGCTCCCTCTGCCCGGAGGCATTGTCCGTGTTTATAAAAAGGACGGTAGCGGTTATCTCCAGTTTGTAGGGGAGGACAAGGTGGACCATACCCCTGAGAACGAGGTGATTCGTCTGCATCTAGGTGATGCTTTCGATATCACCGCTGACAAACGCCAGACCGATTTCAAGAAGATCGCCGGGTTCGGCCCGTTGCATTATATTTTTGAAAGTGAGTATGAGGTGAAACTGAAGAATGCCAAGAAAGAACAGGTTACTGTCAATGTCCAGGAGCCTTTTCCCGGAGATTGGGAAATACTGAGTGAATCGGGTGGGCATACCAAAGAGTCTGCCCATACAGTGTCCTGGAAGGTAACGGTACCGCCTCTGGAAACCGCAAAATTGACCTATCGCGTCAGGGTGAAGTACTAACGCAATCTTGGTAAACTGTGGACTGGGCAGACGAGGCAACGGATCGTGCGGGAGAGCGCACGATCCGTTTTTTTGTTGAGGAAGGGAGGGGGAAACAGTCTGGGGTGCTACCGAATTCTTTTTAATTGCGTTCTCCGAGCGGAACAAATTCGCGAGCCGGTGAGCCCATATAGATCTGCCGTGGGCGGTATATCTTCGTTTCCTGGTCCTCCCGCATTTCCCGCCACTGGGCAATCCAGCCGGGAAGTCGCCCCAAGGCGAACATCACGGTGAACATGTTGGTGGGGATGCCAAGGGCACGGTAGATAATTCCTGAATAGAAATCGATGTTGGGATACAGGTTGCGGCTGACGAAATATTCGTCGCCAAGAACGATCTCCTCGAGATTCCTAGCAATTTCAAGCAAGGGATCCTTAACGTTGAGCACCGCTAGAAGGCCGTTGCAGGCTTCTTTAATGATCGTGCCGCGGGGATCGAAGGTTCGGTAAATCCGGTGGCCGAAGCCGGAAAGCCGGAAGGGATCGTTTTTGTCTTTGGCCTTGGCGATGTATTTTTTGTAATCGTTGTTATCTTTGTGGATTGCCTCCAGCATCTGAATAACAGCCTCGTTGGCCCCGCCATGGAGTGGCCCCCAAAGGGCATTGATGCCCGCCGATATCGAAGAATACAGGTTGCCGCCGGCGCTGCCCACCAGGCGGACCGCTGAGGTTGAACAGTTCTGTTCGTGATCGGCATGGAGGATGAGCAGTTTATTCAGGGCCGCCACGACCTCGGGCAGGACAATATACGGCCGTACCGGGGTGTTGAACATCATGTTGAGGAAATTACCGCAATACGACAGGTCGTTGCGTGGATAGATCAACGGATGGCCGATGGATTTTTTATAAGAAAAAGCAGCAATGGTTCGGATTTTTGAAATGAGCCGAGTGGCCGTCTTGTCAATGTTTTCCAGCGGGTCAGCGCTCATTTCCGGATAATAGTTATGCAGGCTGTTCACCATCACCGAGAGGATGGACATGGGGGGGGCATTGGGTGGGAAGTGATCGAAAAAATGGATCATATCCTCGTGAATCAGGGCGAACTCTTCGAGCAGGGTCCTGAAACTTTCCAGCTCTTCCCGGTTCGGCAGCTTATTATGGAGCAGCAGATAGGCGACCTCGATGAAGAGGCAGTGCTCGGCAAGGTCTTCAATGGCATAGCCCCGATAGCGGAGAATACCTTTCGCGCCGTCGAGGTAGGTGATCGTACTGCTGCAGGATGCTGAGTTCTTATAGCCGGTGTCATAGACCGTGTAGCCGGTGTTGCGGAGCAGGCCCCGGATATCGATGGCCTTGTCGCCCTCAAGCCCCTCTAAGATAGGGAGCAGATGTTTTTTTCCATCGATGATCAGCTCTGCTGTTTTGCTAGGTTTGTTCTCAGGCATACGTGTTTATCTCCTGCAAAGGGATGATCTGATGTTCAGGTTGTAACGAATGAGGAGTTCCCGGACCGTCGCCTTGCTGCACCGCTGAAAAACAATGCATGGCTGATACCATTCCGTTAAAGTGCCAGCGAAGATTGTCTGTATTATGGAAAGAGGAGTCCGGCAGTGAATGCGGTGGGTTGCAGCCGTTTGGTATCGCCCCGATATCATTCTACAGATTGCACCTTATCGTATTTGCCAGCTAAATTCAACAGAGGCTGTACAATCTTCCGTCGGGGGGGGGGGCGAGTGACGGTAGGCAATAGGTGCCAGCCATTTCCTGCCAGGGGAGTTGGCCCCCTTTATCGTTAGTTTTTTTGCTGTATTGAATCCGTCAGGTGATTGACTGTTGATGGGGTGGGCGATGAGAGCAATAATTGGAAAACAGGAAGAGATGAGATGCTTGAGGAATTGAACGACAAAAGAAAAGCCATCCTGGAGGCAATGGAAGCTGTTGTCCCCGAAGAGTTCCGGGCAGAGGCTGAAGATGTATTGGAAGTGTATCGTGAGGACCGTATAGGGCTCGTGCTGTTGCTGGAATTTTACAGCCACCTGCCGGAGACGCGGGAAGATTGGGTACGGGAAATACGGTTAATCAACCGCCAACAGGGCATTTTCCTGCTGGCCGTAATGACCGCCCAGGAAAAGTATCAGTATCTGGTGTCAAGCGAAGGGATTGAATTTCAAGGCAGGCTGACCGATGGTTTTCTTGCCGATGAACTGCTTGATTTTTTTGGCTATGACAGTGCCGACGCCTTCAAGGAGGTTTGTACGGCAGTTGATACGTTGCCGGTTTATGAACCGCTGCAACTCGATGAAGATATCTGTCCGGCCTGCCATGCCGTTGCCGGTGAGTATCATGAACTCGGTTGTCCGGTTGAGATTTGCCCCTGGTGCGGGGGGCAGCTTATTCATTGTGACTGTCGGTATGAAAAGCTTGGTTTGGATGCGATCTCTTCGGAAGAGGAGTTACAGCAATTCGAGGTGATGCTCGAGGAACAGGGACGGCTTCCCTATTCCAGAGAGCAGCGCCCCAGCTTTGCCGAAGATGGCCCGAATAGTGTCTTTGATTAGGAGTGCGAGGCATGTGCCGCGCTGATAAGAATTGAGAAACGGCGTAGTTCGGTGATGGTCCGGTACGCATCGCCGGCGTAAATATCTGCCCCAACGACTTTCAAACACCCTCATTTAGGGCCAAGGGTGTTTGAAGCACACCCCCTTGATTATTTTTTCACCCGCTGTTGATTTTCCAAATAGCGAAAGAGATTCGAATCAGCGGAAAGCACCAGGGAGGTGTTCTTGGTGATGATATTGCGGTAACTCTCCAGACTCTTTTGAAAGGCATAAAATTCAGCGTGATCGGAATAGGCTTGCCCGTAAATGCGGGCCGCTTCGGCATCAGCCTTGCCCCGGATTTCGGTGGCCTCCCGCTGGGCTGTTGAGGTGATTTCTTGGAGTTCGCGGTCCACCCTGCCCAAGATTTCCGCTTTTCGGCCTTCACCGGTCGAGCGCTTTTCCGCTGCGATCCGTTTCCGTTCGGAAATCATCCGGTCGTAGACCTTCAGGCGGACTGATTCGATGTAATTGACGCGTTTGAACATGATATCCATCAGCTCAATACCGTATTGCGGTGTTATTTTCGAGGCGTCGTCAAGTACCATCTGGCTGATCTTGTCTCTTCCCACCTTGGGGGGAACGACCATGTCTCTCGATTCGACGACAGCTGCCATAAAATCTGGTGACCAATCGGAACTGCGGATGATCTCGATCAGGTTGTTTTTGTTGACCAGGTCCCGCACCGTACCGTCGAGGATATCATCCAGCAGAGTCATCGCTCTCTTTTCTGAACCGACAGCCTGGAGGAAACGAAGGGGATCGGCAATGCGCCAGCGGGCGGTATTCTCCATGTAGATGAAGGTCTTGTCATTGGTTGGAATCTGGTTGGGATCGCCGTTCCAGGTGAGTATTCTCTTGTCAAAATACTGCACCTGCTGGATGAAGGGTGTCTTGAATTGCAGTCCGGCCTCAGTGAGCGATTTGCCCACCGGGGCACCAAACTGGGTGATAACGGCTTGTTGACCCTCAGGAAGGATAAAGAAGCCATCCCAGATGGTAACGGCGGCAGCGGTAATGATGACCAGTAAGATGAAGCGAAGTAGTTTTTGCATGTGGTCGTGTCGTTTGAAAAGTTGAGGAACAGTTAGCCCTGCACGTGATGTGCGTTACTTTGTGTTGGCCGATGGAGGTTCTTTGCCTGCTTTCCTGGAGAGATCAAGCAAAGGGAGGATGTTCTGCTGGTTTTTGTCCATGACATAGACATGCTCCACTTGAGGAAGGATCTCCTGCATGGCCTCGAGATACATCCGTTGTCGGGTGACCTCCTCGGCTCCCTCGTATTCCTTGACGATCGCCTTGAAGCGATTGGTTTCTCCGTAGGCTCGATTGATCCGCTCTGCCGCATAACCACGGGCTTCTTCAGTAATTTGCTTGGCACTGCCCCCTGCTTTGGGGATAACCTTGTTGTAGGTTTCTTCCGCCTCGTTGATCAGCCGTTTCATGTCCTGGTCAGCCTCGTTGACTTCGTTGAATGCCGGTTTGACCTGTTCGGGCGGGTTGATATCCAGGAGTTGAAGGGTAACGAGGGTGATGCCGCATTGCAGCCGGTCGATTTGGCTCTGCAGTTCTTTTTTGGCACTGGCAGCCAGGAGTTCACGGTTACTAAGGACATAGTCAAAGTCCATATTGCCGACGATTCGCTTGATGACGGTTTCCGAGGCATCACGGACCATCTGAGAAACATCGCGAACCTTGAAGAGGAAATCAACCGGATTGCTGACTTTGTACTGCACAATCCAGGCAACTTCGATCACGTCCTTGTTGCCGGTGAGCATAAGGGCTTCCATGCCAAACCCTTTGCGGTCAAACGAGGTGTTGACTCCTGGCACACGGGTACGAAATCCAAATTCCTCCTTGCGGACGCTTTCGACATCAACCTTGGCCAGTTCTTCCATGTAGGGGATTTTGAAATGCAGACCGGATTGAGCCGTTCGACTATATTTTCCTAAGCGGAGCACGATTCCGACCTCACCCGGTTTGATGGTATAGAAGCAGGAGAACACCGCCTGGAGGACAAAGAGCGCTGCAACAATGGCACCTACCTTTCCTGCGCTGGCAAGGAAGTTAGGCGGTGTTTCGGGAGGGGGCTGTCCGCCCTGTCCATTCTGCGAGGATCCTTGACCAGTGTCGGCAAAAGTGTCCCTGATTTTTTGGATCAGAATGGCCAGTATATCTTCCGGCCCGGTGGGCTTCTTCTTTTGCCCCCAGGGTGGTTGTTCATTCATCGGCATGGATACGACTCCAGTTATTGAACTTTATGGATAAAAGGTTGAGAGAGAAATCAGCGTATTGGGGGACAATAGCAGTTTACATGGGGCAGATGGTTTGCAGTGGCCCTCGAATGCAGGTAATTGCAAGCAGCACCTATCTTATGCACTATACGGCGCAACGTCAAATAAGATCGGACTTGGTGAAGGTATTTCTTGATTTAACTGAGCTGAGCCCGTCCGTCGTGAAATCCTGGGTGATCAGTGCAGAGCCAGCATCCAGCAAAGGAGGATGGTTGACAGGGCACTGAGAAAGAACACGGCCTGGAGTAACGGGCGCCGTGTTTTTTGCAGGATGCCGCTCCAGTTGAGCAGAAGACCGCTGCAGAATCCGCTGATAAAACCGAAGAAATGAGCACCAAGGTCGGTCCGGACACCTTCGCTGCCGAGAAAGGCAAGGAGGCCCAATCCTGCTCCGAGTGGCAGCACCACCTCCCTGGCAGAATGCGTTTTGTACCTGGTGAGTTGCAGGCCAGTGAGCATGCCAATGGCGGCGAAGACGGAGGTGGAGAGCCCTACCGAAATATGGGGTTGCTGGCGCAGGATAACATTCAGCAGGTTGCCGGTGAGTCCGGTCAGGATCAGGAGCAGCCAGCTCAGGCCATATCCGAGCAATTTACCGAGAAAGTGGATCATCAGGCTGCCGATGAGGCAGTTGCCGGCAAGATGGACCAGGTCGGCATGCAGGGTAAGCGCTGTGACCAAACGCCACCATTCCCCGTGGTCAAGGATGGCCACGCTATCGATCGCTCCGCGGGCAAACCATTGGCTACCAGCCGACCAGGGGCCGGTGTAGGCGAAGAACAGCGAAAGCATGCCCATCAGCAGCAAGGTGGGCGGGGTCTGCGGGTGAAGAGTCGGGCGGAATGGCGGCGGTGGCGGCCAGTTGCTGTTTTCCGTCCGGTATGCATTCAAGTGGAACATGGCAGACTCGACGTCCTTGTCTGCAACCAGCAGTTGGCGCGTGCGTTCATCAAGCAGATGATCGATACCGACTGCGGACAATACCAACGACAGAGTCTCGAGCTGGTCCATCCCCTTGTCTGTAACCGCCACCAACTCTTGTTCTTCCCTTCTTGGGCTCATATTGGGATGCTGAATCAAGGATGTCATGACAGAAGGGGGGGAAGGATCGTCTCTGGCTGGAATATCTTGACAATGGGCTTATCGTCATTAAAGTGAGCGTAATTTACTGATTACAGGTCCGGATTGGAGGCTGATCCAGCCCTGCAATCAATGCCGGGCTGCTCCTGCCTTTCCAGACAATGTACTTATGGATAATTGATTATGCTTGCATTATTGAAACGATGTGGCCCCTTCCTGCTGATTTTTCTGGCGATGACTTTTCTGGAGGCGGGAACAACAACAGATTACGCTGACGCACGTACCCAATCCGGCGGCCGGTCCTTCAGCAGTCCTGCCACTAGGCAGGCACCGAGCCAGTTTGGCCAGCGGCCTCAGCAATCGCAGCCTGGTGGCTTTGGCAAAGGGCTGATGGGCGGTCTTATTGGCGGCGCCCTTGGCGGCATGTTGTTGGGCAGCCTTTTTGGTGCAGGCGGCAGCGGCATGGGCATTCTCCCGCTGCTGCTGCTCGGCGGAGTCGGTTATTTTCTTTATAAGCGTTTTGTCAATCGACCCCCGACCTCTTCCTCGCCTCCCGGTAATCCATCGCAATCCGGGGGCAATGGATTTCAAGGCATGTTTGGCGGTTTCGGCGGCAATTCTGTTCCTCCTGTCCCACCGCCTATCCCGCCGATTCGCGAAATGAATACAATCGACGATGGATTGGCAGAAATTCGGTCGACGGATCCAGGTTTTGACGAGAAGCATTTCCTTGAGGTGGCCTCGGATGTTTTTTTCAAGATCCAGGCCGGGTGGATGCGTCGAGATCTGTCCACCTACCGTCATCTTCTCGGCACCCAGCTGGCAGGCGAGTACGAGCGACATTTTGTTCGGATGAAGGAACAAGGGCATATCAATAAGCTGGAAAGCATTGCCATTCGCCGACTGGAGATTGCTGCTGCAGGGAGCGAGAATGGCGAGGATTTTGTTACCGTCTTGTTCACCGCCAATCTGCTCGATTACACTGTGGATGAAAAATCCGGGGCGCTGGTTGAAGGCAACATGACCGATCCGGTAAAATTTGCCGAGCAATGGACCTGGGCGCGACCCATTCGCACTGAAGGTTGGCGGCTGGAGGGTATTGAGGTCGTCGACGCCTGATAAAGTTTCATCCTGTATCCCGCACGACAAGAGTCGCATTTTGTTTTAAAGATGCGGCTCTTTTTTTAGGGGAAAATATTGATTTTTTTTGTGATCGCCGCACCGGCGCAGCGAATGGTGGAAAAGCCTTTGAGACGGGGAGGAACAATGATGAATACGCCAAACGACAGATATTGGCAACTGCGGCTGGAAAAATGCAAGGCCGCCCTGGAACGGAATAAATTTGAGGCATTTCTTGTGGCAGATTCCACAGAGACGCGTCACCTCATCATGGATCAATTGCTGCCGGCCATCAATCCCCGGAGCGTCTCCTGGGGAGATTCGATGACGCTCACTGACCGGTGTCCTCGACTGGATTCGGGAAAGGAAGGAGATTCATCTGATCGAGACCTTTGCCAAGGATACCCCTCGGGAAGTGATCCTGGAGCGGAGGCGGCAGGCCTTGCTGGTCGATCTCTTTTTTACCGGAACCAATGGTCTGACCGAAACGGGGAAGCTGGTTAATCTTGACATGGTGGGCAACCGGGTTGCCGGCATAGCCTATGGACCAAAACATGTGATTATCACGGTCGGTCGTAATAAGCTCGTGGCTGGAGTTGACGAAGCCATGGCGCGCATTAAAAATTATGCAGCTCCGTTGAACGTGATGCGGCACACCGGTTTCAAAACACCCTGCAGTACCACATCGTACTGCAGGGATTGTTCAAGTCCCGACCGTATCTGCAATACTTGGTCGATAACTGAAAAATCCTTTCCACCAGGCAGGATCAAGGTCGTGTTGATCAACCAACATGCCGGATTATAAGGAGCAATCTTTATCTTTTTTATGGTGCGGCTTGAGAAGAGGCAAAGCAAATATGCTGTTCGCTTGGTGTAGAAAGGAACCGCGCATGGTCGGGGCTGAGGGGTGAAAAGATCGCATCGTGCAGACCCGCTCAGGCGGGCGGTCTGCACGATGCGCGAGAGGAAGGGGGGTAGGGTTTACCGTGCCAGCAGTTTCTCGGTCAATACTGGCAGGAACTGCTTGAGATCGGCCACCACAAATACATCGGCCACCTCGCCGATAGGTGCGTCCTTGTCGGTGTTGATGGCAACGATAAATTCCGATTTCTTCATTCCGGCCAGGTGCTGGATCGCTCCGGAAATGCCGCAGGCCACATAGAGTTTCGGGGTAACGGTACGTCCGGTGGTGCCTACCTGGCGGTTGTGGTCGACCCATCCGGCATCGACCACCGGCCGGCTTGCCCCGTATTCGCCGCCCAATGCCTTGGCCAGAGCCTGCACCATGGCAATATTCTCTGGTTTTCCCACGCCCCGGCCGGCACTGACGATGATTTCCGATTTGGTCAGGTCAACACCCTCTAGTTTTGCCGCCTCATACCCACTGCAGTCTACTTTGCCCGTGACGTCCGTATCAATAGGGACCACCGTCGGTGTGCCGATGGGATCCTCTTCCATGCCAAAGGCCCCTGCCTGGAGGGTGAGGATGGTTTGAGCTGTCTTGGATTTGATCTTTCGGCGCAGCTTGGCGTTGCAGACCGGTACAACCGGCACTCCATCCTCGATAGCAACCACCTCGGAGATTTGGGCCGCTTTGAGGGCCACCGCAATCCGCGGGGCCAGGTCCCAGCCGTAGGAAGAGTGATGAAAAACGATTCTGTCCGGCTGTTCTTTGGCGATGACGTCCAGGAGCAGCTGTTTGTGCACCGTGGGGTTATATTCGCCGTATTTGGCAACATCCGCCAGGTAGAGGGTGCCGTTGAACTGGGGCAGCTCACTGGGACTTCCTACCAGGAACATGGAAGTCGTTGTCTGCAGTTCTTTGGCAAAAGCAATCAGTTGTGAATATTTGACACGCAGTTTTCCTTCCCGGAATTCCGCCACAAGTAAGGTCTTCATGGGTCTCTCCTAGGCCAGTACGCCGGTTTTTTCTTTGAGCAGATGGATCAGTTTCTCGGCCATATCCGGAAGTTCACCCTCAAGGACGAGGCCGCTGCCCTTTCTCTCCGGAAAGTAGAAGGCGGCTGTCTCCTGGCAGGCGCCAATACCGCCCATATCGGGAACGGCTAAAGTCAGCAGTTCTTTCTTTTTGGCCTTCATGATATTGGGCAGGGTCGGATACCGTGGTGTGTTGAGACCTAACTGGCAGGTCAGGACGACCGGCGTCGTTGCCTTAACCAAAGCTCTGCCGCCGCCTTCCAGTTCGCGTTTCACATGGATTGCGCCGTTATCAAAAGCGAAGTCGACAATAGTGGTGACTGCAGGTATGGCGAGCAATTCAGCAATCATGACCCCGACCTGGGCACTGCCGCGATCCTGCGATTGCATACCAGTGAAGACGATATCGAAATTTTTGTCTTTGGCAAAACCGGCAATCATTGAGGCAATCTCAAGGGGCTCCCGCTTGTGCGCGTCGTTATCGGCGATATGGACACCGCGATCGCAGCCCATGGCGAGAGCTTTCTTCATGGTCTCTTTCACTTGGTCCGGCCCGATACAGAGCACGGTCAGATCAGCAGCACCCACCTGCTCTTTTAACCGTACCGCCTGCTCGACGGCATATTCATCGTATTCGTTCATACGCCAAGCAAGATCCGTGCGGTCATACCAGTTTTTCTCGGCATTGATTTTGAATTTGGATTCCATATCCGGAACCTGTTTGATACAAATCAGTATGTTCATTGCGCCCCTCCAGCAATCAGGCAAGGTGGTAGTTGTTTGTCAATTGCAAAAAAAATGTCTTGCAGCATCTAAAGCCGTTCGGCGAGTATTTCGGCAATGTCTTTAGGCCGTAATTGGGCTTCAACATCGGCACCTTTAACGCCGTCTTCAAACATGGTCAGACAGAAGGGACAGTTGGAAAGCAACTGTCCCGCACCTGTTGCAGCGGCCATCTGAACCCGCTTGATATTGATGCGCTCGCCGATGCTTTCTTCAGCCATGATCCGGCCGCCCCCGGCACTACAGCAGAAGGCCTGATCGCGGGTCTTTGCCATTTCCGTTAGCTGGCCGCCCGCTGCCCGAATGAGATTTCTGGGGGCATCGTAGAGGTCGTTATGCCGCCCCAGGTAACAGGAATCGTGGTAGGTGCAGGAAAAGGTATCTGTTTTGATCTGCAATTTGCCGTCACTGATCAGCCGGTCGAGAAAGACGGGATGGGGTTCAACTTCGATGGCAAAGTCAAAATCTTGATAGTCTTTAGCCAGGGTGTTGAAGCAGTGCGGGCAGGTGGTGACGATCTTTTTCACGCCATACCCTTTGATGGTTTCGATGGTCTCCATGGCGAGTGTCTGATAGAGGTATTCGTTGCCCATTTTGCGCATCGGTTCACCGCAGCATTTTTCTTCCTTGCCGAGGATCCCGACTTTAACGCCGGCCGCTTGGCAGAGCGTGATAAAGCTCTTGGCCACAGCAATGTTGCGCTTGTCAAACGAGGCATAACAACCGACAAAGTAGAGGACATCCACATCGGAATCTTCGGCCAGCGATTTGATGCCGAGCGTTTCGGCCCAGTCACCACGAGAGGCGTATCCCATGCCCAGAGGATTGCCGTTGACCTCGGCCTGTTCCATGGCGGTCATCACCTCTTCGCCGGGAAATTCGCCTTCCATCAGAACGAGATTGCGTCGCAGGTTAATAATTTTGTCGACGTGTTCGATGGAAGCGGGACAGATGTCCTGACAGGCGCGGCAGGTGGTACAGGCCCAGATGGCCTCACGGCCGATCGTGTCGATCAGATTGGCTTTGGGGTTATTGAAGGCGGTCTCCCCAATCTGATTAACGAGTAGCATCGGTGAGAGTGGCTTGCCGGTGGCAAAAGCCGGGCAACGGTCCTGGCACCGTTTGCACAGGGTACAGGCATCAGCGTCAAAAATATCCTTCCAGCGTAGGTCGGTCAGCTCACTGGCACCGAATCGTTCGGTTGTTTCGTCTTCCAGGTTGACCGTGGTCAGTTTGCCGGTGGGGCCAAGATCCGCAAGAAACGAGTTGGCGCTGGTGGTGAGGATGTGGCGGAATTTAGTGAAGGGAATAACCGCGATAAAGACCAGCGCCAGCAGGAGGTGGAACCACCAGAGCCCGGTATGCAGGGTACGCAGTCCCGCTTCGCCGAGCCCGCTGAGTATGTTAGCCACAACCAGTCCGACCGGCGACCAGGCGGCCAGCAGTGGTTTGTCCATCTCGGTCACTGCTATCCGGGCGCCTTCAATAAGAAAGCCGGTGATGAGGATCGCGAACAGCAGGCCGTGCATGAGAGCGTCATCACACTTGGTGAGCAAACCCTCTGGGCGAATGAGATAGCGACGAACCAGCAGGCCGCTCAACATGGCGATGGAGAGCAGGCCCGCCAGATCTAAGATGACGGAAAAGAGTTTATAGAAGGTTCCTTTTAAAAATTTGACACCAAAGAGCAGATCAGTGAAATCAGCCTGGGCGACAATGAGGGTGGTGCCGATGAAGAGAATGAAAAAACTCCAGAAAAACAACGCATGCGCCGTTCCGGCACCTGGAACTCGAAAAACCTTGGTCTGCAGGCAAACATTGTCCAGCAGGTTTTTAATTCTCTTGCCCAGTTGGTCGGTGCGTTCAAGCGGCTGGCCGAGCCGGTAGACCTTGATCCGTTTGAGGCAGCCCAGGACAAAAATGGCCACGGCCACCAGGAGCAGGCCATACATGGGCGCCAAGGTTGTAAACCCATGACCGACATTCCAATAAATTTCACGGGTAAACTCCATCCAGGCCTCCTTCTCCTTCAAAAAAACGAACAACGTGTCTCATGCTTGTAGAGAAGAAGAGAGGCGGTCTGCACCGCAAACTCTCTTCATGTTTATCAACAATAGGTAACAGGCTATCCAGCAGCCGCTACAGGGGCCATGTGCTGTTATTTGGTCAAGGCGGCACCGATAACAACCCGCTGGATTTCACTCGTCCCTTCGTAAATCTCAGTGATTTTTGCATCCCGCATCATTCGCTCAACAGGAAATTCACGGGTGTAGCCGTAACCGCCATGCAACTGAACCGCCTGGGTAGTGACCCGCATCGCGGTTTCAGAGGCAAAGAGTTTGGCCATTGCCGATTCCTGAGAATAGGACAATCCGGCGCTGGCCCGGTAGGCAGCGTTGTAGATCAGCAGACGAGCCGCCTCGACCTGGGTGGCCATATCAGCCAATTGAAACTGTACGCCTTGGAAGGAGGCAACCGGTTTGTTGAACTGTTCACGGTCCCTGGTGTAGGCAATGGCAGCGTCAAGGGCACCTTGGGCAATACCAAGGGCCTGGGAGGCGATACCGATACGGCCACCATCCAAGGTCTTCATCGCAACCTTGAATCCCTGACCTTCCTGACCCAGAAGGTTTTCTCCAGGAATGCGGCAGTTATCAAACACCAGTTCCATGGTGGGTGAAGAGCGGATGCCCATTTTGGCTTCCTTTTTGCCAAAGGAGAAGCCGGGTGTACCTTTTTCAACAATATAAGCGCTGATGCCGCGATGTTTTTCTGCAGATTTGTCGCTGCGCGCCAGGACCACATAGATTTCTGCCTCACCGGCATTGGTGATGAAAATCTTGGAACCATTGAGAATCCAATCGTTGCCGTCCTTCGTGGCGGTCGTTTTGGTACCGCCTGCGTCCGAACCGGCGGAAGGCTCAGTCAGGCCGAAGGCACCCAATTTCTCACCTTTTGCCAGCGGTACCAGATACTTTTGTTTCTGAGCTTCGGTGCCGAACATATAGATGGGGTTAGCGCAGAGTGAAAGATGGGCAGACAAGGTAACGCCAGTGGAGCCACAGACCCGAGACAGTTCCTCGACAGCGATGGCATAGCTGATGTAATCGGCACCGGCGCCGCCGTATTCTTCGGGGAAAACGATACCGGTCAGCCCCAGTTCGGCCAATCGGTCATACATGAGGGCTCGGTCAAAACGCTCTTCTTCATCGCGTTCCCGCGCCGACGGAGCAACTTCAGCTTCGGCGAAACTTCTGACCATATCACGGATGAGGTTCTGTTCTTCAGTCAACTCGAAATTCATAGGTGTTCTCCCCAAAGATACTATTGTTGCTCTTATGAGTTAAGCTCTGATCCGTCAATGCAGGAACACAGTAACAATCATTGCCCTAATATTTGTTCTGCCTTACGAAACAAAATCGCCGGTATTGCCCTGCGGCAATGCTGGATTACTACTGATCCTTGATCTGTACCATCACCACTGAACCGGTAGCACAGATTTTTCCGGCAGCGGCAACCGTCAGGTCAACGAGCACCTTCCTGCCTTTGATCTCCACAGGTTTGCCGCGGACCTCTAGTTCGGTGTTGATCGGTGTCGGTGCCAGATAATCCACTTTGATGGAAGCGGTGACAAAACGGGAAAGGGGTTTGCCATCCTCCCGTGCCTTGGCCGCCGAGGCGGTGCCCGCGCCATGGCAATCGATCAGGGAGGCAATAATGCCTCCGTATAAAAAACCGGGAAATCCGCCAGTGTATTTCGGGTCCGGGGTAAAACGGCAGACGCTTTCCTCTCCCTCCCAGTAACTCTTGAGGTGATGCCCTGCTGTATTCAGCCGCCCGCAGCCAAAGCAGTGTGCATAATCATCGGGATACTGATCCTGAAACGCTTGTTCGTCCATTGATCTCTTCTCCGTTGTGATGCAGTTGTTCAGCCGGGCTGTAAAACTACCTCGGCCTGTCTCTTCTTAAGGCCCTTATCGATGTTTTATTCGTAGGAATAAAATCCTTTGCCGGTCTTACGGCCCAGCCATCCGGCCTCAACATACTGGCGCAGCAGGGGGCAGGGACGGTACTTGGGATCGCCCAGCCCCTGATACAGGGTATTCATGATCGCCAGACAGGTATCCAAGCCGATAAGATCAGCCAAGGCCAGCGGCCCCATGGGATGATTCATGCCCAGCTTCATGACCGTATCGATATCCTCACATTTTCCGACACCTTCGTAGAGGCAGAAGACCGCTTCGTTGATCATGGGCAGCAGGATGCGATTGGCGATGAAACCGGGATAATCGTTGGACTGGGCCGGAGTCTTGTCCATGCGTTTGGTCAGTTCCAACGTCGTCGCCAGCGTTTCGGGAGAGGTCGCCAGGCCGCAGATGACCTCCACCAGTTTCATGACCGGTACCGGGTTCATGAAATGCATGCCGATGACCTTGTCTGGCCGTTTGGTATTGGCTGCGATGCGACCGATGGGGATGGACGAGGTATTGGAAGCCAGAATCACATGCGCCGCACATATTTCATCGAGATTCTGAAACAGCTTGAATTTGATGGCTTCGTTCTCAGAGGCCGCCTCGACCACAAAATCAGCGGCAGCCATGTCTTTTAAATCGGTGGTGGTTTTGATTCGGGCGAGAATCCGGTCTTTTTCTTCTACCGCCAGTTTGCCTTTATCAACGTTACGCTGCAGATTCTTGGTAATATTTGCCAAGCCGCGGTCGACAAATTCTTGCTTGATATCACTCATGATGACAACAAGACCGCTGGCCGCAGCAACCTGGGCTATACCGCTTCCCATCTGGCCAGCGCCGATGACTCCGAATGTTTTCACTTCCATTGCTGCTCTCCCTTCAATTGATAGGTGTATAACCGTTACGGTTTTTCCGATCCTGAGGATTATTGCTTATTGCTGATGACCATGGCCATGCCCATGCCGCCGCCGATGCACATGCTGATCAGGCCGGTGGCGTATTGTTTGCGCTGCATCTGGTACATGGCGGTCACCATCTGTCGGGCGCCGGTACAACCGACCGGATGTCCCATGGAAATGCCGCTGCCCAACTCGTTGGGTTTTTCAATATCAATCCCCAGTTCGAGCATGCAGCCGATGGCCTGGGCGGCAAAGGCCTCGTTCAGTTCGATAAGGTCGATATCGCCGAGGTTGCGACCGGACAGTTTCAGGGCCTTTTGGATGGCCGGAACTGGACCCAGGCCCATATAGGCTGGGTCCAGGCCGCCAGAGGCGAAGCGTTCAATGGTCACTAAGGGCTTCAGCCCCAGTTGCTTGGCCTTGGCACCGCTCATCAGCAACACCGCAGCTGCGCCGTCGTTGATGCCGGAGGCGTTGCCTGCGGTGACGGTGCCGTCTTTAGCAAAGGCCGGTTTGAGTTTCCCCAGTTTCTCAATGGAAGTTTCCATGGGGCGTTCATCCCTGTCAAAAAGGACCTCTTCTCGGCCGACTCGCACTGGCACCGGGACAATCTCTTCGGTGAAAAAGCCGTCCTTGATACCTTGCATGGCCCGTGCGTGGCTGAGCGCGGCCAGCCGGTCCTGATCGGCACGGCTGATGTTGTAGAGTTTGGCGATGGCCTCGGCGGTGACTCCCATATGGTAGCCGTAGAAGATTTCGTAGAGGGCGTCGTAGACCATCAGGTCGTAAATGTCGCCGACCCCGGTCAGTTCCATGCGGTAGCCCCAGCGGGCCTTGGGCAGGGCCATGGGAACCATGCTCATGTTTTCCTGGCCACCGGCTAAAACAACCTCGGCCTGGCCGGTCATGATCGACTGCGCCCCCAAGGCGATGGCCTTGAGTCCGGAACCGCAGACCTTGTTGATGGTAAAGGCGGGTGTTTCCTTGGCAATCCCGGCCTGGACCATGGCTTGCCGTGCGGTGTTCTGGCCCTGGCCTGCTTGCAGGACATTACCCATGATGACTTCGTCAAGGGTGATCTCGGTGGCGGCGGCGTCCCAGGTACGGTATTTCGTTTCTAGGTCGATCAGGCCCTGGTCTTTGAGCTTATCCGGTGCAACCGCCAGCATGTCAGAACTTGCCACCGGACGGAGACCCGCCTTACGCAGGGTTTCGCGCATGACGCTTGCTCCCAGCGTGACAACCGGAGTGTTTTTCAGGCTGCCGCCAAAGGCACCCACTGCGGTTCGGCATCCGCTGACTATCACAACTTCGTTCATAGTGCTCGCTCCTCTGTTTCTATAGTTCAAATCTGTTGTTAGCTGTTCAAGTCGCCTGTGAAAACCGGCTTGCGTTTTTCGAGGAATGCGCTTGTGCCCTCTTTGGCGTCCGGGTTGGCCAGGCATAGGGCAAAGGCATCGCGTTCGATGCCAAGCCCGGTGGCTAGGTCGGTATTCAATCCCTGGTTAACGGTCTGCTTGGCCGCGCAGAGCGAAGCCTTACCTTTGGTGGCGATGAGCAACGCGACTTCATTTACCGCTGCTCGCAGCTCTTCCGGGGCGAAGATTTTGTTGACCAGGCCGATAGCCTTGGCTTCGGCAGCACTCAGGTGTTTACCGGTGAAAATCATTTCTTTGGCAAGGTTGGCACCAATCAGCCGGGGCAACCGCTGGGTGCCGCCAAAGCCGGGAATAACACCCAGAGTGATTTCCGGGAGGCCGAAGAGTGCCTTCTCCGAGGCATAGATAAAATCACAGGCCAGGGCCATTTCGCAGCCGCCGCCAAGGGCGTAGCCATTGACCGCAGCGATGACCGGAATGGCCAGGCCCTGGAGTTTACTGATGATTTCCTGGCCGAATTGGGCGAATTTTTTAGCTGCCAGAGGAGTCAGGGTGGCGATCTCGGTAATGTCGGCTCCGGCGATGAAGGATTTCTCTCCGGCTCCGGTCAGGATCAGGACCCGGATTTCTTCGTCTTTTTTAATGCTGTCAAGGGCATCGGCAAGTTCCTCGAGGAGAGAGGTATTGAGGGCATTGAGGGCTTTGGGGCGATTGAAGGTCAGTGTTGCAATCCCTTCGGTGCTGGTAAGTTCAATGGATGAATAGGTCACCGTTTTCTCCTTATTTCAGGGTAATAAGAAATCGCTTTTCGGGGCTGGACAATACATCTAAAAAAAAAGGGCAAAAGGGGGATGGTTGTACCAAGCTCGAACCCCTCCTTACCCATGTGCAGAACGATAGGTTAGTGAACTTTCCGCCTTACCGCAACAGCATAGCACTCGGTATTGCGGACAAAATCGAGTAGACGCAAAGTGCGTAATATCTATTTCAAAAGAGGCGGGCTGTCAAACATTTTTTACGAGGTCGTTAGGAGCGCAAAAGGGCCGTCGGGTATGCAGATATGGAGTTGTTCTGTCTGTACGAGGGAGGGGCGGCGAGCGATTGCCTGCTGTAATGTACGGTGCTGGCAGGACGTTCGGATGCTCGGTGCCGGCGTCTGGTGACACAATGTATTACCTGGTGTGGAGAAAAACAACAGGGGCGGTCAGTACCAAAAACGGGGCAAAGACCCAGACCCGTCCGGCAAGGATGTTGTAATCGTGGTACAGTCGGGCCCAAGAATAACCGGCGATGCAATGGTCAAAACCGAATTTGCAGGCCAGGGTCAGTCCCAGGCAGGCGAGGGAGTATTTGAGGAGCCTGGGTGTTGCTGTGTCTCTTGGTTCGATTTTTTTCAGCTACAGCGCAATAATTGCCTCGACCTCAAGGGCTGCGCCCAGGGGCAGGGCCACGACCTGTACCGCGCTCCGGGCCGGAAAGGGTTCGCTGAAATACTGGGCATAGACGGCGTTAACCCGTTGGAAATTGGCGAGGTCGGTTAGAAAGACCGTCACCTTGACCGCATTGGCAAGGCTGGTACCGCCTGCTTCGGCCAGGGCGCAGAGGTTGCGGAAGACCAGATGGGCGTGATCCTCGATGCTGCCCTCGGGTATTTTTCCAGTCTGTGGGTCGATGGGTATCATGCCGGAGGTGAACAGGAGGGAGTCGGTGGCGATCGCCTGGGAGTAGGGGCCGATTGCAGCCGGTGCTTTGTCGGTGTGGATGGGGGTTCTCTTCATAGTTGTCTTCCTTGGGTGTGTCTGCGGATAATTTCTTTGGCGGAGATCAGGGCCGTAGCAGCGGCGGATACAATATTGCCGGCCACGCCGGGACCGTCGCCGGCGACAAAGAGCCCTTGGATTGCGGTTTCCAGGTGGTTGTCCGTTTCCACCTGGGTGGCAAAAAATTTAATCTCCGGCGCGTACAGCAGGGTTTCGTCATTAGAAACACCGGGGACAATCTGATTGAGCTGTTCCAGGCCGTCGACCAGGTTAGTGAGGATGCGTTCCGGTAGAGCCATGGCGATATCACCACAGACCACGTTCTTCAGGGTCGGTTCGATATAGCTGTTATGGATCCGGTTCCAGGTTGATCGCCGGCCCCGCTTGAGATCGCCGTAACGCTGCAGAATCGGCTTGCCGCCGCCGATCAGGGAGGCGAGTTTGCCGATGGATTCGCCATAGGCCTGGTTGTCCTCGACCGGGTCGGTCAGCACCACTTTGGAGAGAAAGGCGAAGTTGGAGTTGTCGGATTTCTTGTCCATGAGGGCGTGGCCGTTGACGCAGACGAAATCCTGGTAGTTCTCCAGGGCAACATAGCCGCCGAAATTAGTGCAGAAGGTGCGGGTCTGGTCGTCGTATTTGGAAGTACGGATGAAGAAGGTTGGATCATAGATGATCGAACAGAGGTCCTGCATGATCTCGTTATGCACCTCGACCCGCACGCCGACCTCAATACCGCGCTGCGAGATTCTGATGCCGTTGCGGGCGGCGATCCCGGCGACCCATTCGGCCCCGACTCGTCCCGGTGCCAGGATGACGTGGGGTGCAAAGTAGGTGGCGCGTTCGGTGACCACGCCGGTCACCTGGCCGTTTGCCACGACGATATCCTTGACCACCTCGGAGTGATGAAAGGTCACCCCCTTGTCTTCGATGTACCTGGCCATGGCAGCAATATGGCGGGGCAGATTGTCGCTGCCGAGGTGTTTTTGTTTGATGATGAGCAGATCGATGCCGTTTTTTCGCGCCTCCTTGCGGATGTTGCGGGCGGCCTCCATATCGGTGGGAAAGACCTGGCCGTCCATGCCGAACCGGTTGAAAATGGCTTCGGTCTCGTCGATCAGTTGACAGGCCTCAGTGGTGTTGAGGAATTGGGTCAGATCGGTCTTGCCCAGCTTGTGGATGAAATTGAGTTTACCGTCGGAGAACAGGCCAGCACCGCCGATGCCGCACAGGATGTTGCATGGACGGCAGTGCATGCAGCCCTCGTCGCTGATCGGGCATTTACGCTTCAGCGGCGGTTTACCCTTTTCAATCAGCAGAATTTTAAGCTTAGCGTGTTCGCTGAGAGAGTAGGCGGCGAAAAGACCGGCTGGCCCTCCGCCGACTATAATGACATCATACGCTTGTGATTGTGCAGTTCTGGTCATAGTCCTCCGTCAGGCGAATGCCGGCAGCGGCTGGCAACCGGCGGGTGATCTTCGGTAAGAGGATGATTTCAGAAGGAAACCATAGTGCTTGTCTGTACTTTGTTCTGCCATATTTTTCAGGGAATGGCCACCCCTTTTCATCAAAGGCGGGTGAGGCGAAAGAATCGGCAGGAGGGGTGGCCTGCAGGTGTGAAGGGGGGATGGAAAAATATTACGGTATCCGCGCCAAATATTAAATAATTTCCATCAACCATTGCCTCGATTTGGTGTATCCTACAATAAACGTTTGCGGGAAGACCTTCTCGGTTGCTTGACTGTTGCAGGATTTTTACGGATCTCTTTTTCCTTCTGGAGCATACCATCATGAAAAAATGCCATTATTCCGAACTCGGTCTGGTCAATACCAAGGCCATGTTTCAGCAGGCAATGCAGGAGCAGTTTGCAGTCCCTGCCTACAATTTCAATAACATGGAACAGTTGCAGGCCATCGTTGTTGGTTGTTCCAGGTCGGCTTCGCCGGTGATCATTCAGGTGTCGGGGAGTGCGCGCAGCTATATCGGCACCTCTTTTCTGCCGCATATGGCGGCGGCTGCGGTCGAACTGGCCAGGGAAACCGGAACCGCTCTTCCCATCGCCCTTCATCTCGATCATGGCTCCAGTTTCGAGTTGGCCAAGGACTGCATTGACTCCGGTTTTTCCTCGGTGATGATCGACGCTTCGCATCACTCTTTTGCCGACAACGTTGCTCTGACCAGACAAGTGGTGGAATACGCCCATGCCCACGATGTGACGGTTGAGGCCGAGCTCGGCGTGCTGGCCGGCATCGAGGACGAGGTGAGTTCCGAAAAATCTTCCTACACCAGGCCGCAGGAGGTTGAACGGTTTCTGCGAGAGACCGGGGTTGACAGTCTGGCCATATCCATAGGCACCTCGCATGGGGCCTTTAAGTTCAAATTGCAGCCCGGTCAGGAACCGCCTCCCCTGCGGTTTGATATTCTGGAGGAGATCGAACAGCTGGTACCCGGTTTTCCGATAGTCCTTCACGGCGCATCCTCAGTGACCCGTGAGCATGTAGAGATGATCAACCGCTATGGCGGGCGGATGGACAACACTGCCGGCATTCCGGAAGAGCAGCTGCGGCGGGCTGCCGCTTCGGCGGTTTGTAAGGTCAACATCGACAGTGATGGCCGTCTGGCGATGACCGCCATCATTCGTAAGATTTTCGCCGAAAAACCGGGAGAATTTGATCCAAGGAAATATCTCGGGCCGGCGCGTGACGAACTGGTCGCCATGGTCATTCACAAAAACACCACGGTGCTGGGTAGTGCTGGCCGCGTTAAATAGCCCTCTCTGCAAGGGTGGGCCGGGTTTTTGGAATATGCCTGCGTCTTGCGCCTAAGTAGTGAAAAACCGGAAAAGGTTGTCCTGAGGATTAAGCTGTGGTCCAATAACGCAATAGACGAGCCGACTCATCGTTTGGAATAATAGGGTGCGGGAGCTTGCAGGGATGCAGTGTCGTCGGAAGAGCAAGGACAAAGAATGTTGGAGTTTGAACGGCCTGAAAGGATTGGATGTTTATGAAAGATGACGGCAATCTGGTGTGGATCGACCTGGAAATGACCGGGTTAAATCCCTCTGCAGATAGGATTCTGGAGGTGGCGACGGTTATCACCGACTCCCAGTTGGAGATCCTTGCCGACGGACCGGTCCTCGCCATCCATCAGCCAGAAGAGGTCTTGGCCGCCATGGACCGCTGGAATGCCGACCAACACTGGCAATCCGGGTTGATCGAGCGGGTCCGGCAGAGCACCTATACCTGTCGTCAGGCGGAACTGGAAACCCTGGCCTTTCTCCAGCAGTGGGTGGGAGACCGGGTTTCACCTTTGTGCGGTAATTCAGTCTGGCATGACCGGCGTTTCCTCGCCCGTTACATGCCAGAACTGGAGCACTATTTCCATTACCGTAATATTGATGTCAGCACCCTCAAAGAACTGGCGCTGCGTTGGGCTCCCGATCTGGCGAAGTTCGATAAGGAGTGCCAGCATCTTGCCCTGGCGGACATCAGGGAATCCATCGCCGAACTCAAACATTACGGCGACTGCTTCATTAAAAAAAAGAGAGCTGAATAGGTTGGTTCGTCTGTAGGTGTTGAGGCTGACATTTCTACAGATGAAACACCTTTGGTCTAATCCAGCTTGCTTCCATCAATCTCCGACCTTCACCCCCCATATTTCTTCCGCATATTCTCTGATGGTCCGGTCGCTGGAGAATTTACCCATCCGCGCTACATTCAGGATCGATTTTTTGACCCAGGTGGTTTGGTCCGCATAGACTCTACCGACCAGTTGCTGACATTGCAGGTAGGATTCAAGATCGGGCAACAGCAGGTAGGGGTCGTTTTCGCTGAGCAGGTCGTTGACCAGCGGTCGGAACAGCTCGGGGTTGCCATTGCTGAAGGCGCCGCTCGCGATTGAATCGATAATGTCGCGGACATCAGGGTTGTTTTCATAGATCTGGTACGGTTTTCGCGACTTGCATTTTTTTTCGTATGCGGCTTCTTCTGCGGTCATGCCGAAAATGAAAATGTTTTCTGCCCCTACCTCTTCGCGGATTTCAATATTGGCGCCGTCCAGGGTACCAATGGTCAGGGCGCCATTGAGGGCGAATTTCATATTGCCGGTGCCCGAGGCCTCGGTGCCTGCGGTCGAGATCTGCTCGGAGAGATCAGCGGCAGGGATGATTCGTTCGGCAAGCGACACGCAGTAGTTGGGAATAAAAACCACTTTAAGGCGGTCTCCGACCCGGGGATCGCAGTTGACCACCTCGCCGACCGAGTTGATCAGCTTGATGATGAGCTTGGCCCGATGATACGAGGGTGCAGCCTTGCCTGCGAAAATGATGGTGCGCGGCGTCACCTGCTCGTCAGGCTGGGTGATCATCCGGTGGTACAGGCGGATGACGTGCAGCACGTTGAGCAGCTGTCGTTTGTATTCATGAATCCGTTTGACATGGATGTCGAATAGGGAGGTCGGATCCACGGTGATGCCGCAGGTCGAGGCAATGATTTTGGCCAACCGCTTTTTGTTGGCCAGCTTGACCGCCTGCCATTCTTGATGAAATGCCGGATCGTCGCTGAACTGTTCGAGGGCGCGGAGTTTGTCGAGGTCAACAACCCAGTCGTAGTCGATTTTGTCGCCGATGAGATGGGCTAGGCCCTGGTTGCATTTGAGCAGCCAGCGGCGGGGCGTGATCCCGTTGGTTTTGGAGTTGATTTTGTCCGGGTACATCTCATGAAAGTTGCGGAATAGGTAGGTTTTCAGCAACTCAGAATGGAGGGCCGCAACCCCGTTAACCGAGTGGCTGCCGATTATGGCAAGATTGGCCATACGCACCCGGCGGCCCGAACTTTCGTCAATGATGGACATCTCCTGCAGTTTGCGGGTGTTGCCCGGATACAGGGTGGCAACCTGTTGCAAAAAACGGCGGTTGATCTCGTAGATGATCTCCAAATGCCGGGGCAGCACCTGGCCAAGCATATCCACCGGCCAGGTTTCAAGGGCCTCGGGCATCAGGGTGTGGTTGGTGTAGGCAAAGGTCCGGACGCACAAATTCCAAGCTATCTCCCAGCTCAGCCCTTCGGCATCAAGGAAGATGCGCATCAGTTCCGGGATGGCGATGGCGGGATGGGTGTCGTTGAGCTGTACCGCCACTTGGTTGGGGAAATCGTCGAAGGTCTCGTTTTCCTTGCGGTAGCGACGAAGGATATCCTGGAAGGTGGCGGCCACGAAGAAATACTGCTGCTTGAGACGCAGCTCCTGGCCGACACTGATATCATCGCTGGGATAGAGCACCTTAGAGATGGTTTCCGATTTGACCTTGTTTTCCACGGCACTGATGTAATCGCCGGCGTTGAAGGAGCGGAGATCCAACTCCCGCGAGGCTTTTGCCCGCCATAGGCGCATGTTGATGACATGATCGTTGTTGAATCCCGGTACCAGCATGTCGCAGGCCATAGCCATGACAATCTGGGAATCGGTCCAGCTGGCCCGGTAGTTGCCTTTCTCGTCGATAGTGGTGGTGACGTGGCCGTAAAATTGGACCGGATACATGAAGGAGGTGCGTTCGTACATCCAGGGCGAGCCGAGCCGCAGCCAGCTGTCCGGAGTTTCGACCTGATAGCCGTCAACGATTTTCTGATTGAACAGGCCAAAATCATACCGAATACCGTAGCCATAGGCCGGGATTTTCATGGTGGCGATGGAATCCATGAAACAGGAAGCGAGCCGTCCCAGGCCGCCATTGCCAAGGGCTGCGTCCTCTTCGCACTCGCGCAGGGTTTCCAGGTCGTATCCCAACTGTTCCAGGGCCTGGGTGACCTCGTCCATCAGCCCCATGTTGATGATGGCGTTGCCGAGCGACCGGCCGACCAGAAATTCGAGGGAGAGGTAATAGACCCGTTTCATCTTGCCGGCATAGAAGGTCTTCTGGGTTTTGATCCATTTTTCCATCAGGACGTCGCGCAGGGCATAGGAGAGCGCTCGGTAGACATCTGGGTCGCCGGCCCGGTCGGGGTCGCGGCCCTGGAAACTCATCAGGTGGTGATGGATGCACTGTTTGAATTGCTCCACCCCGGTACTCTGAAAAATGGAGTTATAGGCATTGATGGTCGAGGTTTCTGCATGTTGATCCATAAAAAGCCTCCGGAGGGGTTTTGCTAAAGCTCAGTGGTTCTCGGGATGATACGGGTATTGTATCGTATTCCAAGCGGACCGGCAAATGGGGTTTACTGTTGGTCCTGCAATTCTCTGCATCAAAATCTACGGAGGGGAAATATAAGGTTTACAAAACGCTTTGTATTGAAGGCGTCGGCCTTGAATATGCGGAGAATAGTTGACCTGCAGCAAGATTTAAGACCGATCGTAATATGGGGACACCCCATCATTCATGCCGCATTCTGTCCTTGAAGATAGTGCCCGAAGGCTGCGGGGAAACGTTGACCACGCTTTTTTCGGGAGGCAGAATGCTGGATGTCGTTTAGTGTGCGGCGCGGTTGAGCAGGGCACAGAAAAGACCTGCGAGCAACAAGCCTATGCCGAGAAAGCCTCGTGGAATCACGGTATCCATCGGGGTATCCGGAGGGATGGCGAGAACCACATATCCGGAACCGATAAGCAACAGGGCAAAAATAAGTGTTATCCGACGCCGGATGAAGCGGCGGCGCTGGATTTGTTCGAAGGTGGGGTCGGGCTTCATGGCAATTTGCCGGCGGTAATCATCCTGGCATAGAGGATATTGGGAGAAATCCAGGTGATCAGGTCATCGAAAGTAGACTCATTGTAACCAGCTGACACAAAATCGTTGTTGCCCGGCATCCGGTAAACAACGCCGGATGGCCCGCCGCCCACGGTTGCTTCGCCGGCATTTGCCACCTCATCAGCCGAAGTAAAAGCAGGCCAGTTCTTCCCCATGGAAAGAATGACAACCGGGATGGTACTGGCAATCAGATTGTTGCAGGCCGCCTCACGACAGATACGCAGATCCGGGGCCAGGAGGGCCATGGTCGTCGTCTGCATCCGGTTGGTGGTGGTAAAGGCGTTGGAGTTGCTCGTGGTCACCGAGTAGCGCAAAGGGTTATTCCAGGGGTCCAGCAATAGGCCATCGGAGTTCACCGCTCCCCTAAGGCCCAGGGTCGCAGAGGGGACAAAACCGTGCTGACGAGCACAGGCTCCTCCTCCCACCGGCAGTTCCGTGCCGTTGCTGGTCGGGGTCGCCGGGCAGGGCAGGCGGCCGTTTGCCTGCGCGTATCCATAGAGCGCCTCGGTAATTTCGGCTAATTGTGCCTGGACATCACTGCGGCGGGTGTTTTCGGTCGTCTGACTTAAAGACATCATCAACCCACCCAGCATCAGAGAAATAATGACCATAACAATAGCCATTTCCACGAGGGTGAAACCGGATGTATTGTCAGGTGCCTTCATAGACCTTCTCCTCAACAGTGGGATTGGCTCCGACCGATCGTCGTGGTGCCGAACGTCAGGGTATAAGTGATTCCGCATCCGGTAAAAACAAGGGTGGCGCGATCGCCGGATATTTGTGCGTAGGCCGTGGTCGCCAGCCAGTTGTTGGTAGTGAGCCACTGCGGCGCCCCGGCGAGTGCACCTACAAACGTCGCCTGGTCGGCAGGATAGGCGCCGTTGGCGGTATGATAGGCATCAAGGTGTTTTTTTATTGCATCAGCAACTTTGATCGTGACCAGCGGCATCAGTTCGCTACGCCGGATAGGCAAAACTCTGTCATTGAAATTCGCTGGATTTGCGGGATAGCTGCTCACAAAATTGGGACCGCCAACATTGCCTGCTTCCAGATAGTTGGCAGCGCTCTGGCTGGGGCGGTTCTGACCGTTCAGGGCCGGACCGGGGGCGATGAGAACCGCAGCAATATCGCCTTGGCCGTCAAGGGTCAGGGGGCCGGGTGTTGTGCTGTTGAGCGTATTGTTGACCCCCGCATTGGGCGTGGCGATAAAGGCATTGGCCACAGCATACCAGAATTGCTGATCGATGCCGGAACCTTGATCGGTAAGAGGAAAGAGATTCCCCGAAGGCAGCGTGATCGAGTGGGGAAGACGGCCAATCGCATTCGGACCGCACGGTGCATTAGGCGCCCCGTAAGGCGGGAGGGGCACACCATTGATGTCGAATGCCGGTGCATCGGTATCCGGGCACATCAGGTGACCGGGTCCGGCCCCTGTTGGTGGATAATTGTCGGCATACATCACTGCATAGGCGATCAGCGCTGCCTTTGCCTGGGCGAGGGCCTCGGAGGTGGCGGCATCCTGGCGCAACTGTGCCTTTCTGGTACCGTACCCTTTGAGCAGAACCCCCATGGTTACCATGAACAGGATCAGCATCATGATCAACAGGGCCGCCCCGCATTGGGAACGAGAGATCAGCAGGGGAAATCTGTTGGTGGTCATGGTGTCTTTGCGTCGCTCACTATGGTTTTGGGGCCGCAGCGCCCCCGGGAATCTGGCCCGGCCCAGAAGGTGATGGGGTTAATGGGGTTGGCGCAGAAGCTTGAGTATCAGGTATGGATGCCTTGGGGGCCGGCTCATAGGATTCTCGGATCCGGCCGGAGTCGATATCGAGTGTCTGTCCTGGCCGAATGGCGTACGCTTTGCCTGTCTTTGGCACCCGGAGCAGAACCTGTCCCGCCAGGAAAGGCTGATGCAGTTTCACGTATGGCGGAAGATCGGTCCTGGTATAGTTGAGATCGTTAAGCCAAAGGGCCTGAAACCCGCTCTTCTTCGTCACCGTTCCCTTCAGGGCAAAAAACTGAGGTTTGTTTTCCGTGACCTTTGGGACGTCCTGTTGATTTTGTACAGATGTTTGAGATCCAGAGGACGTCCCGCGCAGCTGTTCCAGATGCGCCCTGTCCTTTGGCGAAAAGAAGAGGCGATCCAAGGTATCTCCTGTCACGGGAACCGGAAAAAACAGGCCGCTTGCCAGAACGAGCAGGCAGGAGGCGAAAAAGGATGCAAACCCCCTGCAAGGAAGCTGATTCTCAGGTGAGAATACTCTGCCCGGTACTCTCATTGCACCCGGATACCATGCTCTGTTGTTTTGCCCCATCACATTTTCCCTGGCTCTGGTGGCTTGTTTATTGGCTCTTGTTCGTCGTTTCTCTCTTGCTCTTTCAAGGTCAGCCACAGGATTTTGCAGGATGCGGTCAAGTTTTCGTGTAACGCTAGGCGAGCGATTTCTGAATTTTCACCGGTTCGTTTAATGGAACACTCTTCTGCTATGAAAATCCCCCGTTTTATGTCTCGCAACCCCTCCAGTAGATGGGAAAGATCCTCTTCGTGCAGCAGGGGCATGGTTAACCGAATTCGGCTGACCCGATAGGAAATGCTGTTTCCAGGATTTCCCTGTCCCACATTCTGGCCCAGAGGGAGCATTGCCTGCTGTTCAATGTCAAGTTGCACCGGGTAGAGAGCATGCCGAGCGCGGATGCTGTTAACAGCTTCCACAAGTTCGAGACGATCCTCGTCACTGATCACCCCCTCTGTTGCCAGCTGGCGGTACCGGTCGATAAAACTGCGGACCGTCTTCTCTTCGTCTTCGATTTGCCGAACCGATGCCGTCATTCGAACCCTATTCGTCCGGGCTGTTTGCAGAGCTCGGTGTGTATTCTCTTTGAATAGGTAGGCACCGCCACACCAGACAGCACTCGCCAGGAAAGCGATGACCAGCAACAGTATCGGCCATTGAAGCAGAAGCATGTCCTGATGCTGAGGCGATAAACGTATCTTCATGGTTTTGCTTGGTAGTCGAGTTTGAGTGAGAACTCGGCTAGAATAGTCTTGCCATCCAGAGTGGCCTTGACGGTCGCATCGGGTTTGGTTTCTGTTGGCATTGCGACCGGAGTGACTTTCAGGCCGGGGATCTGCTCCAGGGCTGCGATAAAACTAATGACCCTGTTCTGAGCCTCACCGTAGCCCACACTGGGATACACCATGCCGTTCAGGGTGGTTACCAGACTTGCCTTTCCTGCGAGCAGGTCTGGCAGGAGCGCTGGAACAGCGACCTTTCCCTTTCTCCCTCCCATGGTTTCAAGTACTCCTCCCATGGTAGGAACGTTCGTGGTCTGGGTCTGTCCAGACATCTGCCAGCCGAGTTGCTGCAGGCGAATGTCAGGACAGAGCGCCACGGATCGGCTTATCCGGGGCATCATCTGCAGCGGAGATACGGCTTGTTGCCGGGTACGTTCAACCGATTCCACAAGGTTCTGCATGACCTCGGCCGGGACAGGAGGCACCGGAAAATTCTGGCGCAGCTGCTGGAAGCGGCCATCAAGCATCCGTACCTCCTGATCCAGATTTCTTTGCGTTGTGCGCGTGTCGAATCCGTCCAACAACAGGGAAATGCCTGCCAGCAGGGCAACAGCGACCAGCAAAGATGTGCAGGCGATCAGTCCCCGGCGGGTCTGATGGAGGCGGTGGTAGCGGATGACCGGGGCCGGAGCGTAGGCATTGACCAGTTTTTGGGCACGCAATGCCTGCACAAGGCAGAGGAAAACGGCTCCTTGGTCACCTGTCAGGGCGGGATCGATGCCGAGTTCAGCGGCAACCATCCCGGTCTCATGGAGATGAAAGTGGAGCAAGGGAGTGTCCCGCAGTTTTTTGCCAAGCTCCTCGCCTAACCCGTCCTGGATATGGATGTGAATTTCCAGGAGTTGGTCACGGGACAGGAGTTTCAGCCTTTCCAGATATTGCCGGGTATGGCTGCATTCGGCCCGGAGCGTTTCTGCCAAACTGCCTGGTTTAATCGTGGTCAGCGAAAGAAGACGGCTGAATTTCAGGTGTTTGTTCTGCAGATAGGTCTGACGCAGTCCGCTCTGCGGGTCCAGATTGACCAGCAACAGATGCGGAATTTGCTCAAGATGCAGAAACTCGGTGAAGGACTCCATGAGCAAGGGAGCAGAAAGGAGGCCTTTGATCTGCATCTTGTGGGCAAGGAGGCGATCAACCCACAAGTTAATCTGATCGGTGTTGGTCAAGGCACTGAAAAGCACCTTGTCGTCCCGCCGACCGCTTTCTTCCCGATCCTGAATTCTGGCGGAGCGATATTCGGTGGTGCGGAAGTATTGGAGGAGTTTCCGCTCAAGCAGTACCTTTCTGTCTTTGCCGAGGACATGGGCCACAGACTCTATACGGAAATCTTCTTCGATACAATCAGCGACAAGATACACCGGGATGACATGCGAAGAGTCCAGGTAACGGTCGAATTCGGCAAGGCCCAGTTCATCAGAAGAGAAATTCGCGACCGGGGAGAGGGTATCCTGTTGCCAGGAATACACATGCAGGCACTGCGAAGTCAACAGCAGGATGTGGACAGTGGTTTTGGTCTTGAAAAAAAACATTTCCAGGTCGCTCACATCTTGATTTTGCTGATCGTGTCGTAAATCGGCCCGAGTACCGAAAGCATAACCCAACCGAGTACTGATCCAAGAATTACGGTCATGACCGGTTCAATCATTGCCTGGACTTTGGCAATGGCATCCTGAATATCCCGGTCATAAAAATAGCTGACATTCAACAGCGCATGATCCAAGGCCCCCGTCGTTTCTCCAACCCTCAGCATCCGTACCACCAGGGGAGGGAACAGGCCACTATTGGCAAAGCTTGCGGCAATGCCGGCTCCTGCTTTGATATCTGTCGCGACTTCCTGCAAGGCCTCTTTGATCAGCACATTGCCGACAATGCCTTCGGCAATCTCCAGGCACTGTAAAATAGGGATACCTGCCGCATACATCATCGAGAAAAAATTAGCAAAACGTGACAGGAGAATTTTTTTCAGCACCGGACCGATCATCCAGAACTTTAGCTTCCAGCTATCCAGCAGGTAACGTGCCCTAGTGCTGTTGGCGGCCAGCCCCTTGATCCCAAAGAAGAGCACTAGGGGCACGATGATAAAAGTATACCAGTAATGCACACAAAAATTGGAGGTCGCGATCAAGGCTCGGGTGTGCAAGGGTAATTTGCCGCCCATATCCTTGATGAAGCCAACCAGTTGGGGTACGAGATAGACCATCAGGAAAAAGGTGACGGCAAGGACAACCGCACCGACAAACGCCGGGAACAATAACAGTTTCTTGGTCGTTGCCGCCAGTTCGTCCTGCCACTTGAGGGTCTTGGTGAGCGAAGCAAAGACCTCTCCCAGTTGGCCGGTTGTTTCACCTGCAATAACCAGGTTGATAAACAGGGTGTCAAACACCACCGGATGCTCGGCCATGGCAGCGGAAAGCGTCTTTCCTCCTTCAATCTCGTCGATCAGGTTGGCAATTATCTCTTGGAAACGGGGGTGTTCCAGGCTGTCGCGCAGATCGGCCAATCCTTCCAGCAACGGCACGCCGGACTCAAGAAGCTGCTCCATATGAAAGCAGAAATTGATAAGGTCGGCTCTGCGCACCTTGCGCACACCGAGCATGGGTTTCCTGGGATTGCGGATGTTGCAGGTGATGAGGTCGAGCCCCATCCGGAGCAGCCGTTGTTCCAAGTCGGCGATATTGGAGGCATCCATGTTCCCTGTCCGTGTTTTTCCCCGGCTGGTGACGGCTTTATATTGAAAGAGGGGCATGGCGATAGGGGGGTTAATGGACCAGACGATGGGTAAGGTCGATCACCCTGCTGATCTCATCCAGACTGGTGGTGCCATCCAGCACCCGACGGCAGGCATCGTTGGCCAAAGGTTCAAATCCACCGGCTAAGGCCTGGTTCAGCAACTCACGGGTACTGATTCGCCTGGCAATCGATTCTTCCAGGTCGGCATTAATCCGCAACAGTTCCATAACCGTGGTTCGTCCTTTATACCCCCGTTGCTCACATTCCTTACAACCGACAGATTGGTAGATGGTGACATCCGGTTGCTCTGGACTGACATCGAGCAGTTTTCGTTCCAGTTGGCTTGCTGAATACGGGTGTTTGCAGGTGGGACACAGGCATCGGACCAGCCTCTGGGCCACAATCCCGATGATATTTCCTGCCATGATATCCGGGAGCACCCCGATATCGAGCAGACGGGGAATGGCCCCGACCGCAGAGTTGGTGTGGAGGGTTGAGAAGACCTGATGACCGGTCATGGCGGCACGAAAAGCCATTTCTGCGGTCTCGTGGTCACGGATCTCTCCGACCAGGATGACATCCGGGTCCTGGCGCATCATCGACCGAATACCATCGGCAAAACCCATTTTGGCGTTCTCGTTGATCGAACTCTGGCGGATCATGGCCATGGGGTATTCTACCGGATCCTCCATGGTCATAATGTTGACGGCCTCGGTATTGACATGATTCAACACCGAATAGAGGGTCGTGGTCTTACCGCTTCCGGTAGGGCCGGTCACCAGGATGATCCCTTCCGGCCTGGCCAGCATGAGCTTCAACTGGTCAAGGTTATCGTCGGTCAGCCCCAGCTTATCCAGGCTAACAATACCCTTCTGGCGATCGAGAATACGCAGGACAATATTCTCGCCGTGAATGGTAGGCTGGGCTGCGACCCGGAAATCAATCTGACGGCCGACCAGGGAAAGAGAGATGCGACCATCCTGTGGCGCCCGTGATTCGGCGATATTCATGTTGCTGATGACCTTGAGGCGCACGACCATAGCCGGCCAATAATTTTTATGCAGGCTACGGATTTGACGGAGAACCCCATCAACACGATACCGGATGCGGAGGAAACCGGCCTCAGGTTCAAAATGGATATCAGAGGCACTCCGTTGCACCGCATCCGCCAGGAGGGCATCGATGAGACGCACCATGGGATGGCTGTATTCATTATTGCCCAGCTGCAAACTCTGATAGTCGATTTCACCGGTTTCAATTTCTCGCAGGATACCGTCAATCGAAAGTTCAAATCCGTAAAACTGCTCAATGGCCCGGATAATATCAGCCTCGCCGCTGAGCACGGCCGTTACCTGAAACGTTCCTTGGTGCAGGGCCAGGACCTGATCCAAGGCCACAACATTAAAGGTGTCGGCCATGGCCAGGGTGAGTTTGTTGGCAACTTTATCAAAAGAAAGCGGCAAGATGTTGTGCCGACGTGCCATATCCTGCGGCACCAATTTTAGTGTTTCGGCATCAACGACCGTATGGGTGAGGTCAACACTCGTCTGGCCGATATTTTCGCTTAAGACATCGCGAATAATAGCGTCCGTGACAAAACCCAATTCGATCAGAGTTTTGCCAAGGGGCTTGTTCGTCTGTTTCTGTTCCTGCAGGGCAATGCTCAACTGGTCTTCGGAGACAAAACCCTGTTCGACCAAGACTACGCCCAGCGGCTTTTTGGTTCCTTTCGGGATCATTGTTTCTCAACCCTGTTGAGGTTTTCCAGTTTCTGCCGCAAGGCCTCCTTGTCAAAACCGACGGGGAGGGACGTTGCGAGTTTCTGGGCTTCCCGGTAATACCGGATGGCCAGATCCGGTTTGTTGAGATGTTCCAGGCTGACCGCCAGGTTAAAGGGATAGTCCGGGGAAACCGCCCCTTGGGGGGATGCGGCTTTGCTGGCCGCCTGCAGGGCATTGAAATATGCCTGTTGCGCCTCGTTCCAGCGTTGGCCGGCAGCATATATGTTGCCCAGGGAAAAGGAGAGAGGCGCCATGTTGGGGTGCACTTCAAGGAGCAGTTTCAACTCGCTTTCCAGGCGCACGGGATCATCCTTGGGCATGACGGTCATAAGACCGACCTTGGCCAAGGGATCGGAAGGATCTCTCTCCAGCAGCCGTAGATAGAGATCGCGGGCCAGGGCTGTCTCCTGCAAGCGGAGAGCAACAGCGGCCAGGCCAAGCATGGCGCCACGATGTTCAGGATTGGTCTGCAGGATCAACAGGTAATTGTGTCGAGATTGCTCGAGATCGCCGTGTTGATAGGCCGTATAGGCGGTCGCCAGCAAAGGATCTGTTTGTGGTTGTGATCCCCGGTGAGTAATCTTAATTGCAGGTTGAGAGGGGCGAGGGCGCTCGGGCAGCGGCAGAATCTCCGGTTCATGTTGGGGTACGGACAGGTCTTGCCGGGATTTGGAACCGGATCCAGCCTCGGGCAGTGGTGAACCGGCCGACACCGGGACGATCTTTGATCGTGTCCCTGCCTCAGAGAACTGGGGCGAGTCAGGTGCAGTGTGCGCAAGGGTATTTCCCGTCTGTACAGGGGGGGGGACCTGGTCACCATCCGATTTCTGTGCAGAAAGCCCGCCGTTGTTGCGGACACTGGGCGTTTCTTCCTTCGGATCGGCAAGCGGAGATGCCGTCGGCTTCGCTGGTTCAAGGGTGGCAGCTTCTCTTGGGGCGCTGACCGCTTCACCCGGAGGGGTACTCCTTTTGACAGGTCTTATGGTGGCGGTCAATCCCGTCATGGATCGATAGGAAAAAAACAGGTAGCCACCCACTCCAAGCAGGGCAAGCCCTACCACCACACCGATGAAAAACAACCGCTGCTTGCGGGCCAGGTGCTGGTGTTTGCTCTTAGCAACAAACACCGCGCGGGCAGCCTGCCTGGACGCCACCGCAGAGGCCTCGGGTGCGACAATGCCGGGAGGTTTAGATCCAGGTTGCACGTCAGGCTCAGCGATCATTGCTCCACGGACGATTTCTGCGGCGGGCAATGCCATAACCCGATCGGCCCCAGTCCCTGAAAGGGAATCGTCTTCCAGATGCAGATCAAAGGGAGCAGGATTTTCACTCCGTGTGGTTTCTTTTATATCCTTTGTAGTATTCCAGAGATCGAGCGCATCGTTTGTTTCCCCAGCTGCGGGTTCCGTTGTTCTGTCTTCATTCCCGCGCGCAATATTTGCGGTTTCATCCCCAGCCAACAGACCAAGAGCAGCATCCTCGTCCCTCCTTCTGGAGGGGAGTGGTTCGGGAGGCAAGGGTTCGTCCGGGTGTGTCTTTCGGGCAACCGGTTCTGGACGGCTGTCGATTCCGGCAGTTTGTTTTTTAACCTGTTCAGCCTTACGTAAGGCCTCCATCAACAGACTCATTGCATCTCCGGGTCATGTAGATGCAGACTCGATGAAGCGCTGGAAGGGATGAGTTGCGACGTGGGCAGGAGCTTCTTGTACTGTTGCAGGTCACCGTCTAGGCTGGCTTGATGGATCACCATGGGGCGGAGGAAGATAACCAGCTCGGTTTTATTTGCGGTATCGTCCTTATAGCTGAAAAGATTGCCCAGTACCGGCATTCGGGAAAGCCCAGGGAGCCCGGCAGTGCTCTTGTCCAGCGTATCTTGCATCAGACCGCCAAGCACACCAATCTGGCCACTAGCCACTTTGAGGATCGATTCCACTTCCCGGACTTGCACTTCCGGAACCGGGTTAATGATATTATTTTGTGCTAAGGCCGGACTGGGATCATTTACATAACCGATGATCCGGGAAATGGTCGGTCGTACATTCAGGGTTACCTGCTCGCTCTCACTGACCTGGGGGGTAACAGCCATCACAAACCCGATAGGGACGGTATGCACCGTACTTGTGTAGGTGGCAGGGGTTCCAGGGCTGATAGCTGTGGCCGGCGTACCCTGTGTGACTTCAATGGTAAAATATATTTTGTTATCCACTACTTTGAGCATCGCGGTCTGATTATTTAACACCATCACCTTGGGGCTGGACAGGACCTTGAGGTTGCCAAATTGTTCTAACATCTTGATGGTACTGGTTAATTGTCCGGGTTCGTTGCTCCTGTCAAGGGTAAAGGTGCTCACCGGTGAGCTGGCCAGGTTGAGCCCGGTGAGACTCTGGGTAAAACCGTAACGGCCTCCGTCACGACCAACGGCGCTCCAGTCGACCCCCATCTGATATTGGTTATTCAACCGCACCTCGACCACAGTGGCCTCAATGAGGACCTGCTGTAAAGCCCGTTTCTGCAACAGGTCAATAAAACGCTGGACAACCTCGTGCTGTCGGGTTGTAGCTCGTACCGAGATAAGGCCGCTTTCAGGATTACTGATAATAACATTTGATGCAGCACCGCCGCCTGCTCCCTTGGTATCGCCGGCAGGTCCGGCACCTGCTTTCGCCGTACTGTCGGTCTCGCCATCTTCATTGAGAATACCGTGCAGATTGGCGACCAGGGTGGCCCAAAACATATTGTTGGACTCCTGGCTGAGTTTTGATGTGGAATTGTTGCTGCCAGCGGCCCCGCCACCACCACTGTCTTTGCCGACACCGGAAGAGCCTGTGGTGGATATGGAGGTGGCCACGTTCACTTCTCCTGTGGATTTACGGGCAATGTTGACGTAATCGATACGGTAGGTCCGCAGAAAAGGAGCGTCCGGTTCGACAATGAGGTTGGGAGGGGCGAGATCCCAACGGATATCAGCCTGCCTTGCGATCCGGGTCAAGATCTGCGGCAGGGTCTGATCAATGGCATTCAAGGTAATATTGCCCTCTATCCCCGGATGAATATCGATATTCAGGGAGGCATCACGCGCTAATGCAAACAGCAATTCACGTACCGGGACATCGTTGACCACCACGGAATAGACATCGAGTTTCGCTTCCGGACGTGGGGGGGCAAGCAACGAAGGCGTTTGCACGACCTCCGGGATTGATTTTGGTACCGGTGCTTTATCAGGGGTGAGGTGTCGCCCCTCAGCGGGACGTTCCGGCAGATGGGTGCCGCAACCGGCAGTGATAAAGATGAGAATACAATAAAGAGCCTTCAGGCATACCGTTTTTCGTAGGGACATCCATTTCTCCAAGAAAGACTCAAGTCGGGCATTGGTCTCAATCCTCTGAGTCGACATCAAATTTGTGTATCGGTTGGGTGAGAGCCATGAAATAGCTCCCCAAACCGGCGTACAAAAGGCTGAAACCTGCGCAACTTCCGGGGAAGGGTATCCATAGCCTGACGGGCTGATGAGGCTCCCAGGAACGCATCATACACAACCACCCATACCTCATGCTCCCCTTGCCGCACAGGGCAAACATAGATATTTGTCAGTAGAGAGGAGGGGGCTATCTGTTGGAGAAACCGTTCCAGGTACAGATCATTGCCGACCTCGACAGTGATCAGCTGAATCGTGTAGTCCTCCGAATGTATACCTTGCAACCATTGGACCGTAGCCTGTCGGCGCAGTTCCATCAGGTGGGCACCCGATTGCACAGGGGCTCTCGGTGCGGCTTCGGCCACTGGCGTCAGGGGCGCGACTGCGCGAGATGCAGGGGGCACAGGGGCATCCGCTCCTGCAGTCGGGCTTTTGGAGCTCTGTTCTGCAGCCTTGATTGGTTTCGCCGAGAGGGGCGGCTCTTTAATCGATATTTCTGAAGAACGGGCGTTGCTCTTTGGCTCGGCTGTTGCAATCAAGGGCCCGACTGGAGCCTTATGCATGGGCATTGAGTTCCCGGTCGGGAAAGCCGAGAGAGCGGCTATCGTTTCAAACCGATTCCATCTAGTAACGGCCACCAATATAAGAACAAGGAGGATCGCTCCTGCGCCCATAAGCCTAGCAGAACGGGAGAGAGGTAGGTTGAATTCACTGTCACGAATCGCTGTCCGGACATGTCGAGCTTGAACCATCTCCCGTTCGGAGTTGGAGAGGGTTCCTGAGCCGGAATTGGCATAGACGGCAAGCATGGCCTTATCTGCCAGGATATTGATCCGGCGGATGAGCCCATGCGATGCCCGGGCAATGAGCCGTTCTGCTCCGAGACTGAACACGGCTGCCTTGTCGCAACCCGCTGCCTGGAGGCGGAACCGGATGTATTCACTGACTTCAGACGTGGTCAGCGGTTCCAGGTAAAAACTATGGGTAATCCGCTCTTTGAGTTGACGAATAGTGCGTTGCCGTAATTTTTTTTCAAGTTCGGGCTGGCCGAACAGCACGATCTGTAAAAGTTTATGGCGATGGGTTTCCAGATTGCTGAGTAATCGGATCTCTTCCAGGGTTTCCACGGGCATCCCCTGGGCCTCTTCGATAAACACCACCACACTGCGGCCAGCGACATGCTGCTCAAGAAGGTAGGCCTGCAGATGCTGCATCACCAGCAGGCGTCCTGTTGCCACTGTAACCGGGAGCTTCAGCTCAAAAGCGATGGCGTAGAGAATATCGTGTGGCGACAGGTTCGGATTGGCCAGATAGACAATCTCAATAGATGCGGGCAGTCGTTCCTCCAGGATACGACAGAGCATGGTCTTGCCGCTACCCACCTCGCCAATCACCTTGACGATACCTTCACCGGTGGTGATAGCATAGATGAGGGCTTGCAGGATTTCGCCTCGGCCACCGCCTGCATGAAAAAAAGTCGGATCAGGTGTGATCCGAAAGGGGTGACATTTCAAGGCAAAATGGTCAAGATACATTGTCCATCGCTATCTGTAGGTTTCCCGATTTTATGTGTGCACTTTTAGCTACCCATGAGCGTCGTTCAAGGCGATCATGGGTAGGCTCATAGCCTAACTATTTGTCCTTATTTTATTAATAATAATATCCAACGGAAACTGTGGTTCCGGTGGAGATGGCGGCATTATAATCAGTAACACCATTGGCCCGGATAGAACCAGTAGCGGGATTACCATCGTCCAACTCTACGTCCAAAGCCTTGGCTACATCAGGAGGAAGATTGTCGTATCGAATAAGATTTCCTGACTTGCCCTGGATCGTTTGATTATAAATATAGACAATCGTGCCATACGGTGAATGTAGAGCGTCGGCGTTGCTGGTTGACCCGCCATAGGTTCCTGTTATCAATCCTGCACAGGCAAGATGCTGAGGAGCGGCTCCATACTCAGAAATCGATCCATCACCATTACCGTTCGCCACCCCCGTACAGCCAGTGCCCGCTAGATTTGTTATTGCGTTGGGATCATCACCAGGGAGCGCTTTATATCGGTCTTGGTAGGTGTAGATCGCTGCGGCTAATCCTTTGGCATGATTGACAAGATTTTTTATCTTGGCATTGGCAATCATCTGCTGGCCTTTGAGGACCCCCCCCAGGAGCAAACCGATGATCACCATGACAATGGCGATCTCCACCAGGGTGAACCCTTTTTGATTATTGAGCTGCTTCATTATTGTTCTCCTTTTTTTAGAGTTGGGTTGGATTTTACAATAAAAATGTTTCCATGATACTGAATCGAATATTGATTTGTATCATAGTGTTCTTATTAATCAAAATAAATAGAGATTTTTTCAGCGGATGGTCGACAAAAACAGACCCTCCCCGGTTGAGACGCCAGGCAGCCTTTGCGGGATTCGCGCTGCTTATATATGGGAAAGGGGCCTTCCTTGCCGCATCAAACCTGATTTTCCGTCCACATGTCTTCGGTGAACCTGACGGACTTGTTACGACCGTCCGCCTTTGCTCGATAGAGGGCCACATCGGCAAATTTGATACAGCTCCAGAGGGTGCCGGTATCGGCGGGAAATTCGCTTACGCCCAGGCTGATCGTTTTTTGAATGGTACCATCCGGAAGCTTTATCTTGAGCTGTTCGATATTGAGGCGGATTTTTTCAGCGATTTGCATGCTCTCCCCACTGCTGATATCAAGCAGTACAACCAGAAATTCTTCGCCGCCGAACCGGATGACAATGTCGGACTCGCGCACACTCTGTCGGATGACATTGGCTGTTTCCTTGAGGACCGTATCACCAGCAGCGTGTCCGTAGGTGTCATTGACCTGCTTGAAATAGTCCAGATCGCACATGATCAGCCCTATCGCTTTACCCCTGCGCAGGACTCCGGAAACAATTTTTTCTGTGTATTCCTGCAAGTACCGGCGATTGTGCAATCCCGTCTGTGCGTCGACAAGGGCTGAATCACGTAGCGAGCTCATCAGTCGCTTGGTTTCAATGACAGCCAGGGATTCGTTGATGTACTGCTCGGACTTGAAGATTTTTGCCTCCAGCATTTTTACATCCGTCGGGTTGGTTGGCGTCTCAAAGATGAGTTGGACAATGGCAACAGTGGCTCCACCCGCCATGATTGGCAGGCAATAGTGACCATGTTTGGTTGGGTCTGTAAATTGCCGGCAGATCGTCGGAAAGGTCGTCGATGAAGTGATATGACCGGTTCGGTTTGCTTTGCAGAGGTCACAATTATCAAGAATATTTTCACTGCACAGCATCTCTTCTTGGTCAAAGCGGCTCGGATAGGTTATTTGCAGGGCATTTTTCGCATGAATGACCTGGTAGATGAAACAACTGTTGAGTCCGAGTTGCTGAGTGAACACTTCGCCGAGTCTTCGGTACACTTCATCCAGGTTGTCGTCATCCTCAATGACCTTTTTGAAGACTGACAGGTTATTGATTGCATCCATCAGTCCGTTAAACTTTACGGAGAGTATGCCGATTTCATCGTTTGAGGTTATAGAGATATGCTTGGATAGAGACGCCTGATCTTTCCCGTTGGCGATATCCTGAAGGCCATCGATAACCTTTTTGAGGGGACGGGTGATCGTGGTGGCGGCTATGAAGACAACCACTGAGGTTGCCGCTATCGAGAGGAGGATAATGAGGATGATGCTATCTCTCAGCGAGAAGACGCTGGCGAGGAATTCATTGGCATTCTGGGTTGCCGCGACGCTCCATCCCTTTTGCTTGATCGGAACGAATCCGGCCACCTTATCAATGCCTTTGAAAATATAGGATTCCGCGCCGGCTTGACCGGCCATCATCGCCTTGGTGATACTTTCCATGCCTTGAACTGTTTTCAGGTCAAGTCGCAGGACATTTTTCGCATCTGGATGAGCAATGATTATTCCCTCGTCATTAATCATGAAACAATACCCTGTTTCACCGATTTTCCGGCCAGTGACCAGGTCCGTGAGCACTGATGCCTTTAAAAGTGCGCCGAATATTCCTAAAAAGGTCCCGGTATCTGAAAAGACAGGGCTACAGATAACCATGATGGGGTCCTTGGTCGATATGGAGCGAACTATTCCGCTACTTACTGTTTTTTTGGTAGTTTTTGCTTCCTGGAAGGTGGGCTGTTGGGCAATGTTCCAACTGTTTAGATCTTCTCCGGCCCCCATTACTTCGGCATAAATTGCGCCGGTAGTATCGGTAAGAAAGAGCGCTGCATAATGAGTCTGCAACAGTTCAAAGCGTTTCTTGATATCCTGGCGAATAACCGCCACGGCCTCAGGCGCACCCCTTATCCCCTTAGTGTTGACGGCCTCCGCTGCAATTTTTATCTGGGTCCGGGCAGCGAAGGCAGACACGGATTTTAGTTCTCCTTCGAGTGTTGCTGCAACCTGCATCGCCGTACCTTCGGCGATGAATTGTTCATTGACTTTGCTCAACTGGGTAACGGCTTTGGCGGAGTTGGTAATGGCGATATAACTGGTCACCGCCATGGGAATGAGAGCCGTCAAAATGCCGCCGACAATGAGTTTGGAACGAATCGATGAGAAATTCATGCAGCCTTCCTTGATTATCCGATTTCCCAGAAATCTACGCTGAAAGTCGGAATTTGTAAGGATGTCCGGTTGCAAAGGCACCCGGGCCCATTTTTGTACAGGTTACGCAATTCTGGTTATTGGTTGCAGCAATAATCAGCATGAACCGGCTCACGTTTGAGCCGGTCAGTCCAGTGGAATATACATAACCAAAAAAAATATGTGGTGGTTGCTCTTTTTGTTTCTCCGTGATGCCAGAGAAACTTGCAAATGGGGTCTTCTGTCACAATCGCCAGCAAGCTGGCAGCGTACTCGTGGTCGAACTGTATCGGGCTATTGTCTCAACGAGCTTTTATGCCGTGTCTGTTGGTGGCGAACTACTCGGTTGCGACCATTTCGTTTCGCCTGATACAGGGCTTCATCTGCATAACCGATAAAGGTTTGTTTCTTGATCTCCCCGACAGCAGGATGGGCGCTGACGACGCCGATACTCACCGTGATGCGGATATCGACAGTGCCATCCTTAAACACATGGTTCTCTATGTTTTTCCTGATTTTCTCTGCAACAGTAACCGCGTCCTCAGGCGCCGTCTCAGGAAGAATAGCAATGAATTCCTCCCCTCCATAGCGGGCAAGGAGGTCGTAGTCCCTGATAATTTTCTTGGTGATGCTGCAGAACTCCTTAAGGATTTGGTCTCCTGTCAGGTGGCCCCATGTATCATTGACCTTTTTAAACCAGTCGATATCCATCATGAGCAGGGAGATGGCGCCCTCGTTGCGAGCGGAACGGTTTAACTCTCGGTCGAGAATGGTCTGAAAACACCTATGATTGGCGATCTCGGTCAGGTGATCGACATTGGCAAGGTTTCGCAGCAGGGTGTTTTTGTGTTTGAGTTCTGCCGTCAGCTGCTCAAGTTCTTTTTTCGATTTGATGAGTTCTCGATTCAGCTCCTCGTAGGAAAGGTTCAGCTGGTTGAGCCTGGCATTAGCTTCCTGAAGGATTTCAGCCACCGATTTAGTGGGCGGGATGTTTAATCCGAAATACTCTGCCGAGGCATCAATTTCATTGGCGACCTGCTTGAGAACCGCGTTGATGGTCAACACATCGAGACCAAACAGCTCCTTGGCCTCTTTGCGGAACCGCTTATGGGCAAGCTCTGGTGTGGTCGAATAAAAAATGGAGACTATTAGATCGGCGAGGAAGACTATTCTGATAGTCTTTGCCAAGTGCTGGTTTTCTCCTGCATAAGCGGTCGGGTTGTGATGCCATCGTATGGCGTTCAGATACAAATCCGGCAAGCCCCACCTCCGCGCTACTTCAAATCCTGCAGCACTGTGGGTAATCCCTAGCTGTGCCTCTTCCGTGATTTCCTCATCGATTACTTCAAGGTTGGTAGAGGCGTTGCCCTGCATTTTTTCGTATTTGTCTGGAATGGTACTGGCAAAGACCAGGTGGCCAATATTCTGCAGGAGCCCGATGGTGAAGAGTTCTTCGCTATCGGTATCCGGCAGCTGTGCGGCGATCACTTTCGCTGCCGCCGCTCCGGCTAGCGATCGTTCCCAAAAGCCGGAATAGTCAAAATCCGCGTTCTTTCCGTCTCGCAGAGATAAAAAGGAAAAGGAGAGCACTAGGCTGCGAACCGGGTTGGTGCCGAGAATTGATACGGCGTGATTTATTGAGTTGATCTCTTTCGAGAAACTGTAAAAGGATGAATTGGCGACACGAAGAATTTTGGCGGTGAGCGCTATATCCTGAGTAATCAGAGCGGCGATCTCGGCAAGCGGCGTTTCTTCCTGGGCCGTGAGGGTCAGGAGTTTTGACGCCACGATTGGCAGGGTAGGAAGGTCGCGTGAAGCGAGAATAGTGGTGAGTATTTCGGGTGCGGTGGTTGTGGTCATTCTGAATGAAATCGATTCAATGAAAATGGAAAAGTAGCTTTAAGCGAGAGTGTGGAACTCAAGATTCCCATACCGTACGAGAGCCCCCTATTTTGCATGGCAATACTTTTCCCAGGAAGGAGATGAGCGCTAAAGTCACATGGACCCTGAGGGGTACCATTGCATGCAACATCTGAACATAATATACAATACAGGGGAAGGACAACAATTGCACTACTGACAGAATACGTATTAAATACTGGCAATATATCCGTATTTAATACGTTTCCATAGAAAGCAAATGTCGCCTGGATGACTATTCGGTAAATTTAGAATTAAGATAGGTTCTGAGGTTTATCTTTTTATTGCTAAGACCAAGTTTTTTGCGGAGATTATCACGATGTGATTCTACAGTTCTAGCCGATAGATTTAATAATTCCATTATATCTTTGGTGGATTTACCCAGGCGAATAAAATTCGCTAACTGGATTTCTCTTGCAGTAAGTTTCAACAATGGAGAATCAATATTTTTGGCAAAAGGATGGGCTAGATTTTGGGCGGTCGCTTCTAGGTGCTCGACTAGATTTAGAGCGCTCTTGGCCAAAGGCTGGCTTTTTAATAAATTTAATATTTCAAGTATGTTGGAACGCAAATTGGAAACAACACGTTCCTGGATATCCGTTTCGGTCTTGCGGGCATAGTCAAGCATAATAGCAAGCGTTGCATTCGTTTTTTCAAGTTCAGTCGTACGTTCAAATACCTTCAGCTCCAGTTCGCTATGGGCTCTTAGCAGCTCCTTTTCGGCCTGCTTGCGCTCGGTGATGTCGCGAAAGCTCCAGACACGCCCAACCGCCACGCCTCCGATTACCTGAGGTCGAGTGTATCTCTCAAAGACTCTTCCATCTTTGAATTTAAGAATATCAAAATGTTCTGAGTCCGGTTGACCATAGAGAGTTTTTACTAAATTGAAAAATTCATCCGGCTTTTTTAGCTGGTCGCGGACGAATTTCACAATGAGTTCATCATCTTTTGATTCAAGGATTTCTTCGGGTATTCTCCACATGTCAGAGAATTGATTATTGTGTCCCGCAATTTTACCGTTCTGGTCAACAATTAATAATCCATCAGCGGTAGCTTCCAGCGCAGCTTGTACAAGAGAGAAAGAGTGTGAAAGTTCATTATCTGTTTGCTTGCGCACGGTGATATCACGGCACAGGGACAGAATTCGAAGTGTACCGGAGGGATGAAGTACGGTGGCGTTGATCTCAATGGGGGTGAACTGGCCGGAAGGGGTAATGTAATCGATCTCGAGGTTACGGACGAAACCCTGATCTAAGCACTTACGAACCTCTGACGCGTAGCGTTTGAGGTCATGCCGAGCAGTCCATTCTAAGACGCTATGACCAAGGACGTCTTCCACACTCTTTCGACCAGTCAACTTCGCGTATTCCTGATTAGCATCAATGACGCGGCCTAGATCGTCGAGTATTACATAACCCGTCCCTGTAGTTTCAAAAAGTCTCCGGTATTTAATTTCACTTTCCAAAAGTGCTTTTTCTGTTTGTTTGCGCTCGGTAATATCCCGGATAGATTCGATAGCGCCAACAATATTTCCCTTACTGTCGTAAAGTGGACCAGCTTTCCCCCAAAGGAAAACCTCTTTTCCGTTCAAAGAAAGAAGATCGGTTTCGGCAACCAAGCGTCCACTTTCTCTATCTACGTATGAATATGTTTTTTTCTCGAAAGTTTTATTCGGCTTGAGAACTAGGTCCGCGAGCATATATCTTCGCTTGCCATATAGCGCTATAGCGTATTCATAATCACCCTTTCCAAGAATATTTTCAGCAACCACACCTGTCATTTCTTCCATAGCTCGATTCCAAATGATGACTTTCCCGGCATTGTCGATCGCAAAAGTAGCATCTGGAAGAAAATCGATTATGTTCGCCAGTCTTTGTTCAGATTCTTTGAGAAAGTCAGCAGGTGATTTACAGTCTCCAACATTCATTTGTGTTTCCCAAGGCGGTAGCTATTTCTTGCAAGAGATGGCAGGAGCAACCTCTGTTAAGGCTGTATAGACATAGTTATTGTATATTATTAAAATATCATCATAAGCAAGGCGAAATCAGTCTCAAATTAAATTAGCAGCCTGACCTGTCTCGTATATTCATTTTTTCGCTAGTAGGCAGTTTGCAGCGGCAGAAGTAACGGATTCTGAACACGTTTTGGCAGTCGCTTTTTAGCTAGACGCTTCTGATTCAGGTTCAGTTTGCAATAAACATGGTAAATCCGTTTAAAGTTGTAGCTCTTTGTTGGTTCTTTGTCGATTTGCTATCAGCGTTGATAGGCCCGCCTCATTGCTGCTGATGTCTCCCCGGAAAGGCTGGCACGCTTTTTTACTGCCGAATCCGAGGGTAGGGCGGGCACGGATTCTGGCGTGCTACCTCGCGTGGAAAGTGAATCATTGTTGTTGGCAGCCGAATCAGCAGCTTTGAATACCTTGTCCCAAAGCTCTCTTTCGCGGTCCCGGATGTAATGGTAGGAATATTTCTGTTCAGCGCCTTCTCCAGGTCGACCGCCTGCACTGTGGGACTGGTACCAGTGAGTTCAGATTTGAAATGACTCAACCGAAGTGTCTCGAACAGCTGTTCGGCTGCGGCAACGTACTGACGGCATCTTCGCAATGCAACGGTCTTGCTCTTGGTCCGGAGTGATTTTTTCAGTTCTGCACGGTTGAAAATCGACCGCAGATCGGTGGGAACTCTCATCCTGAAATAATAAATGGATTCGAGGCTTTTGAAAAAATAGGTAGGAATCTGCATTTTATCTCCTTAAATTGAGTTGATAAGGAGAAAACGCGGTGCGCAAAAATGAGTACAGCCAAGACAACTGAGCTGTCCTGGCTGCAACATATCGCTTTATTTAAAGCGAAAACGGAAACGAAATCGGTGGGATGATTATCACGTGAACTCCGTTTAATGTAAAATGGTGCCGAAGAGAAGACTCGAACTTCCACGAGCGTACGCCCACTAGACCCTGAACCTAGCGCGTCTACCAATTCCGCCACTTCGGCACTGCGTCGGTGAATATGCTAGCCAATCGGCTTTTTGTCAAGTATTTCTTTGGAAATAGGAAAAGGATTGAACCTGAAAGTCACCCGAGCCCACCCGTCGCTGGCGGTGGTCAACCTGCCCATCGGCTCCGTACCCTGCAGAGGACATGAACTGTTTGCTTGTTTTTCCGAATTGGAGTACATATCTCGACTCCATGGTCGCGAGGTTCTCCTTGCTATCCCGGAAATTCACTTTATCGTTTTGCAACGAGCCCGTCTTGTAATCGGCGGTGCGGCTTCCATGGAAATTTATACTGACCTCAAAGATATTCAAAAGCCCTTTCCGCAGGCACACGTCACTATCGGTAATTTCGACGGTGTGCATCTTGGCCACCAGAAACTGTTTTATCAGGTAGTGGCCAGGGCCCGCCAGCACAAGGGAACCAGTGTCGCCATCACCTTTGATCCGCATCCACTCAAGGTGTTGAGCCCGCAGGGCATCAGGCTGATATCGACCACCCCCCAGAAGATCGAGCTGATTGAACGGGCCGGAATTGACGTTTTGGTGATCATTCCTTTTAATCGGGAGATTGCCGTGACGACAGCGCTCGATTTTGTCGATGAGGTTCTTGTCCGGCGTGTAGGTGTACGGGATCTGGTGGTCGGCTATGATTATGCCCTGGGTAGGGGGCGACAGGGCGACACCACCTTCCTCCAACTCCAGGGTGCTGAAAAAGGTTTTTCCGTCATGGTAATGCCTGCCCATTATGAGCAGGGGATGCTGGTATCCAGCACCAGGATCAGGGATCTGGTCGCTGCTGGAAAGATGCGCGATGTCCGCAGATTGTTGGGTCGTTATTACCAGATCCGGGGAGATGTGCAGTGGGGGAGGCAGCGCGGCGGCAAATTACTCGGTTTTCCTACTGCCAATCTCTGTATTTCGGAAGAGGACCTGTGCCCCAAACGGGGGGTCTATGTGACTCAGGTCACCTATGACGGGAAACAGTACGGCGGGGTTTCCAATATCGGCTACAATCCGACCTTCGGCGATACAGCGTTGGTGGCGGAAACCCATATCTTCGATTTCAACACCGATATTTACGGGCGTCCACTGAAAATCAATTTACTTCGGCACCTGCGTGGTGAAATCAGATTCAACGGTCCCGAGGAACTGGCCCGCCAGATTAGGAAGGACATTGCCGTAGCCCAGAAGGTTCTAGCTATGGAGCGGCAGAGAAAACTGATCGCTTATCAAAAAAATCCTGGCGCGTAAGTGCGCTCAGCCACCAGTGGCATGTACCGAAAAAGACGGTCGGTTACGGTCGTTCGTCATGCCAAAGAGGAGCTGGGTGAGAGCTGATGATAGGGTGTATGCACAATTTTTTTGGGTGCAACTTGCTTCCAGGGCGTTCATTGCTATATTGTAAAAAGTTTACCCTCTAAACTGGCGGAAACTAGCCGGCAAGGGTTTGTCTCTTAAAGAATTAAAGAAGGATTTTTATGGCAGAAGCACAGAAACAAGCCGATATTTCGACTGTTATTAGCGATCTTGAAAAAGTGGTGCAGGAAAAGCCGGAAAATGTCATGGCCCGGCATCACCTTGGGTTGGTTTATCGGAAGGCCGGGCGGGTCGATGAGGCCATCACCCAGCTCGAAAAGGCCATTGAGCTTGATAACCAATCCATGGAAAGCATGATCAATCTCGGCGCTATTTTTTTTGATCGCGGCGATACTGATCGCGCCCTGGAGCTCAATAAGCAGGCGCTTGCCATCTCCCCGAAAATGGCGGAGGCGCATGTGAATATCGGTCTTATCCATCAGCACCGTAATGAGGTCGATCAGGCCATTGAGTGCTATGCAGCCGCCGTGCAGATTGATCCCAAGCTGTTGACTGCCTGGATAAACCTGACCTCCGCTTACACCATGGTAGAAGAGGATGTTAAGGCCGTGGATGCGGCTCGTCAGGCGGTCACCCTGGAGCCCGATTCACCGATGGCGCGGAACAACTTGGCGGTGGCCCTCTATTTTAAAGGCGATTTCAAGGAAGCGAAGCGCCACATGGAGAAGGCCCAAGAGCTTGGCTACAGCGTTGACCCCCGGTTTGTTGAAGCGCTCAAGGCGAAATCTGTCGAAACTCCATGAGCAGTAAGGCAGAAGCGCAACTCAAACCCTGGTGTCCTTTTTGCGGTATGGATGTCGGGCGACCGACCGATAAGGCCCAGCGCAAGATGCGCGAATTTCCCATGGGAATTTGTGAGTGCGGGGCATTCTATGTCGGTGATGCAACCGGTCACAGTATCGGCGCGGCCATGGTCGAGTGTCTGGTTAGCGCCTGCAACGATCAGTGGGATCTGGCTTGGGAGTTGATCCCGGAAGAGGATTATCTGACCGGCACGATTGAGAACTATGACGAGGTGACGCATCAGGTTGTCGTTAAAAGGAACCTCGACGGGCGGGCGGTGCGTGGTGTCCTTTATTTTGTTCGCCTGCACAAAGACGCAGCGGAACTGATTAAGCGGATAGAACAAAAGCAAGAGGCGCAACGCTCGGACCCGGATAACACCGGGAAAGCGCAGCCGGTCGCGGCTGATCCCGGGATTGAACCGGTCCGTGATCCGAAGCGCCTGCGGAAGCGGGCGGACAAGCAATTCGTAAAACAGTTGGCCCAGCATGCTGATATTGACGGCTTGGTGGATCTTTACCTGGATGACAGCAAGACCTTGCGTTATTTGCAGCGGTTGCTGTATGAGCCCGATCCTGCTGCCCGATATCGCATTGCCTGGATTATTGGCCAGGTCTGCGGCCGGATTGCTACCCGTGACCCCGGTCCCGTTGCCGATCTCCTGCACCGGCTGTTCGAGGCCTGTTCGGACTCGGCCGCCAGTTCTTGGGGTATGGTGGAGACCATAGGGGCTATCATTGCTGCCAGACCGGATATTTACGGGGCTTTCACCCGCCATCTTTTCAATTTTATGGGGGACCCCGGCACCCGTGAAGCCGTGCTCTGGGGACTAGGCGAGATCGCCGCTACCCGCCCGGACCTCATCCGCAAAATACCTTTTTACTCCCTGTTTCCCGTACTCAATCACAGCGATCCGATTATGCGCGGCTTGACGCTGCGTATTTTGGGCAGAATCAAGGCTAAGGAGGCGGGGCTCCAGATTATGGCCCTGCAGAACGACGCCTCCTCCGTCACAATTTACGAACAGGGCACACTCGTAACAACAACGGTGGCTGAACTTTCAGCCGCCGCCACCCAGCATATCCACAAGGAAGAAGGCAATGGTGAGTGATCACATCCAACCCATAAGTTCTCTCGGCCCCATGGCCAATGACAACACCAGTGATGACCAGGCGATCGATCCGGTCCAAAAAGATTATCTCGAAGGCCGAAAATTTTTTGGTAACGGCGACTATGCCCAGGCTGCTCAGGCTTTTCATAACGCACTCAGAGGTTTTGAAGAACAAGGAAACGAGCAAGGGGTTGCCAATGCCGCCGACAGATTGGGGGATACCTGTCTGGCCCGTGACGAGTATGCCATGGCCCTTGCCAACTACCAAAGGTCCTATGCCATCTGTGAGAAAGAGGATGACAGCTTGTCCCTGTTGGCATTGAACAAGAAGATGGCTGCGGCTTACCGAAAATTAGGGGACCGTGAAAAGGCGCTCGAACTTCTGTATGATATGCTGGAGCATTACCGCTTGACCCAGAACCCCAAGGGGGCAGTCGAAATTCTTATTGTGATGGCCGAAATCTATCGTGAGCAGGGCGACAAGGTCAGATCAGCGGATGCCTACCGTTCTGTGGCCAGTATTCACTCCAGATTCAAACATGCTCGCCTGGCCGATGAGTTCAATCAGCTGGCAGCGGCTCTGGAGCAGGCGTAGTAAATGTTTACCGGGGTCATTCAGGGGCTGGGGACGCTTTTTGAGAAGCGGCCTGCCGGAGGAGGAATGATCTTTGGCCTGGAAGCGGATTTTCAGCTTACCGACCCGGAAGAAGGAGAGTCCATCGCGGTTAATGGCGCTTGCCTGACGGCACGGAATATCAAGGGGCGTCGTTTTTATGTCGACGTCTCGCCGGAAAGCCTGGCTCGAACCGGGCTTGGTCGCTTGCAGAGCGGCAACCGGGTGAATCTAGAGCGCGCACTCCGCTTGAGCGACCGGCTGGGCGGCCATTTGGTCAGCGGTCATGTCGACGCTCAAGGGCAGGTCGAACAAAGGCGGAATGCCGGAGATTTCACCTTGTTCACCTTTTCCCTGGATCCAGGCCTGACAAAATATGTTATTGAGAAGGGATCGATCACCATCAACGGCGTCAGCCTGACGGTGAACACTTGCAAGCAGAGCCATTTTTCTGTTTCCATCATTCCCCATACCTTGGCCGTTACCACCCTGGGGGAACTCAAGGAGGGGGACCAGGTCAATATCGAGGTGGATATGATCGGTAAATACGTAGAAAAACTGCTGGCCGAAAAAACCACCAGTGGCGAGGCGCAGAGCCGGATTAATCCAGCCTTTCTTGCCGAGCACGGGTTTCTATAAGCACAGGGGGAGGTTCTCTCTCCATAGATATTTATCATTGGTACACTGAATGAAAAAGGGTGCCTGCCGGATAAGCGGCATCCTGTAAAGAGGCATAATATGGCAGTCAGTTCGATTGAGGCAGTTGTAGAAGATATCAAGGCCGGTAAAATGGTCATTTTGGTCGACGACGAAGACCGGGAAAACGAGGGCGACCTGTGCATGGCCGCCGAGATGGTGACACCGGAGGCTATCAATTTTATGGCCACGCATGGCCGAGGATTGATCTGTCTGGCCATGAGCCCGGACATTATTGAACAGCTGGGGCTGCCAATGATGGTCTCAAACAATCAGTCGCCTTACGGCACCGGCTTCACTATCAGTATCGAGGCCCGCACTGGGGTCAGTACCGGTATTTCGGCAGCTGATAGAGCCAGGACCATTGAGGCGGCCGTCCATCCGGCGGCAACTCCTCGTGATATTATCAGCCCTGGGCATATTTTCCCTTTGCGTGCCCGAGGCGGCGGGGTACTGGTCAGAACCGGGCAAACTGAAGGTTCGGTTGACCTGGCTCGAATTGCGGGTCTGCGGACCGCCGGTATTATCTGTGAGATCATGAACGCCGACGGTACCATGGCGAGAATGCCCGACTTGGAGGTGTTTGCCGCGGAGCATGGTCTGAAGATCGCAACCATTGCCGATCTGGTTGCTTATCGTCTTCGCAAGGACGTGTTGGTGCGTCGGGCCGCCGAGGCGCGTCTGCCTACCTTTCATGCCGGTGAATTTAAGCTCATCGCCTATCTGAATGATGTCGACAAGGATGAACATGTTGCCTTGGTCAAAGGCGACATTTCCCCTGATGAACCGGTGATGGTGCGAGTTCATTCCGAATGTCTAACCGGCGATGTCTTTGGTTCCGCCCGATGTGATTGCGGCTCGCAGCTGCATGCGGCGATGCGGATGGTCGAACAGGAAGGAAAGGGCGTTGTTCTCTATATGCGCCAGGAAGGAAGAGGCATCGGTTTGATCAATAAGCTGAAGGCTTATGGGCTGCAGGATAGCGATGGCCTGGATACGGTTGAGGCGAATACCCGTCTTGGTTTTAAGCCTGATCTGCGGGATTATGGTATCGGCGCCCAGATTTTACGGGATCTGGGGGTGCGGAAAATGCGCTTGCTGACCAATAACCCTAAAAAAATCATTGGGTTGGAAGGTTACGGGTTGGAAGTGGTGGACCGGCTTCCCATCGAAATACCTGGTGATGAGGAAAATAGTAAATACTTACGAACTAAACGCGATAAAATGGGACACATCCTCGAACTGTACAGTGATCTGCCGATGGGATGCGTGACCAGAGATCCGTGACATCAAAAAAATAGGAAAGAACATGGTTAATTATTTGGAAGGACATTTACAGGGCACAGGGCGAAAGATTGGGATTGTGGTCTCTCGTTTCAATTCCTTTATTTCCGAGAAACTCTTGGAAGGGGCGATAGACAGCCTGGTTCGATCCGGAGTCAATACCGGTGATATCGTGGTCGCCCGGGTACCTGGCGCCTTTGAGATCCCTCTGGTTGCGCAGAAAATGGCGAGATCAGGGCGCCACGATGCGGTCATCTGCCTTGGTGCGATTATTCGCGGGGCGACGCCACATTTCGACTTTGTTGCTGGCGAAGTTTCCAAAGGAACTGCTCAGGTGATGCTGGATACAGGGATACCGGTTCTTTTTGGTGTGTTAACCACAGAAACTATTGAACAGGCGATCGAAAGAGCGGGTACCAAAGCCGGCAATAAGGGGTCGGATGTGGCTATCGCCGCCTTGGAGATGATCAATTTGATGAGCCTTATCGGCTAACGAATTTTTTCCAAGGATAGCGCCCGACCAAGGTATTTTTTTCTTATTAACTTCTTTTTTCTTTTAATGAAATTTCATGGGATTACGTCGTAAATCACGGGAAATGGCCCTGCAATTCCTGTTCAGTCACGATTTTCAGGAGTGTTCGGGCTCTCCTGACACGGTAGCGACAGACTTGGATATGTTTTGCCAGATTTTTGATGTCGGCGTACGATCGCTCTCGTATGGGCGCCAGTTGATACAGGGAATCTGTCTTCATATTGACGAAATCGACGCCCTTCTCGCCGAGCATTCCCATAATTGGAGGGTGGAGCGAATGTCCTTGGTGGACAGGAATATTCTCCGAATAGCTGTTTTTGAACTGCGGTTTAGTGACGAGGCTCCAGCGCAAGTCGCCATCAATGAAGCCTTGGAGATTGCCAAACGGTATTCCGTAGAGGAGTCCGTTTCTTTTATCAACGGTATTCTTGATGCCGTTCAGTCCGCCTTGCCAAAATTGCCATAGCATCCGTGCCTACATTTTCTCTCGGTCTGCTCTAAAAACGATTCTCCAGCTTTTGCGATAGTGTTATGGAGTTGAAGAGATTTTTGAAATTTATGGAGAGATGGTGTAGATAATTGCTGAACGGTTTTATTAGTAGTTGATGCACGGCAAGCGGTGTGGTCCTCTGGTTGGCTTGGTTTCTGCTCATCAGAACGGCGAATTTTTTTAGATTTTTTTCGGGCAACGATTCCGGAAGAGGGTATACGTTAGTGTCATCATGGCGTCATACGACCCACAACCAGAAACCAGAGGGCGGCAGGAGGTAGTCTCTCTCGTCTTGCTGTTCTTGACTCTTTTCCTGCTGCTTGGCCTCGGCAGTTATATCCTGCCGCTCCTCGGCTCCAATCCTGTTCTTCAGGAACCGAAGGCCAACTGGTGCGGTTCCTTTGGTTTTTTTTCGGCCCATTATCTTTTTTCCTTCCTCGGTCTTATCGCTTTTTTTCCTATTTGCATTCTCTGTTATGCCACTGTCACGGTATTGGTTTCTCGGCCGACAGTGAACCGTTTACCCTCTATTGTTGCCGGAATTTCCGGGATAATGATTAGTTCGTCCGGGCTGTTTGGCGCATTTGACGAACTCTTGCTCCCTGCCGCTTTTGTTGCGCCGGGAGGGTATCTTGGCGTTATGGTATGGAGTTTTTTGAGTGGTGGTATTGGTGATGCCGGTTCTTTACTTGTCTTGATTTTGCTGCTGATTTTTTCCCTAATGGCTGCGGTTCGTTTTTCTCTGTTTGGTATTGCCAAGTGGGTGTGGTGTCGAGGTGCTCTAGTGAAGTTGCCGCCCCTTGCTACGAAATGCGGTACCCCTTCCTCCTCAAAAAAAGAAAGAGTCCTTATCAATCAGGAAAACAAGGCGAACGGCTTAAAAAAACAGCAAAACAAGCCATTCTCAGTGCCAGCGGTTCACGAACCATTAAAAAAAATGGCGACAACTGAGCGCGAGGGGGGAACGGTTTTTCAGAAACCGTTCAAGCATGGTGAATATCACCTGCCGCCGCTTTCGTTGCTTGATCAAAACGATGAGGGTGACATCGAGGTGAGTCGTGAGCACTACTACGAGGTGAGCGCCATCCTTACCGCCAAGCTCCAAGATTTTGGGGTTCTGGGAACCGTAGCGGGGATTTCCCCGGGTCCGGTGGTCACTACCTATGAATTTTCTCCTGCACCAGGAGTTAAAATTAATAAAATTGTCACGCTTGCCGATGACTTGGCTATGGTTCTCAAGGTTGACCGTGTGCGGATTGTCGGCTCTATCCCCGGGAAAGCTGCTATTGGCATCGAAATTCCCAATCCCGTGAGGAAAAAAGTTTTTCTCAAGGACATCCTTTTAACCGCCGAATATCAAAAAGCATCGTCAATGCTTAGCCTGGCGCTTGGTTTCGATGTTATAGGCAGGCCGATTGTGGCGAATCTGTCCCGGATGCCGCATCTGTTGATTGCTGGCGCGACCGGGGCTGGCAAATCGGTTGCCATCAATGCCTTTATTGCTTCCATTCTTTTCAAAGCGACGCCCGCAGACGTTCGCTTGTTAATGATTGATCCTAAACGTATTGAGCTCTCCGTGTACGACGATATTCCCCATCTTCTGCATCCGGTGGTGGTTGAAGCAAAGATGGCATCAAGGGCGCTCCTGTGGGCTGTCCGGGAAATGGAACGTCGCTACAGGCTGCTGGAAGAGAAGCGGGTGAAATCAATAGCCTCGTTTAATGAGATTGCCGAGGAAAAATTGCCGCATATTGTGATCATTGTCGATGAACTTGCCGACCTGATGATGGTAGCCTCAAAGGATGTTGAGACATCCATCGCCCGCCTGGCGCAAATGGCAAGGGCTGCGGGTATGCACATTATTTTGGCAACCCAGCGTCCGTCCGTCGATGTCCTCACTGGACTGATCAAGGCCAATTTTCCCACCAGGATTTCATTTAAGGTTTCGTCGAAGGTTGATTCGAGGACCATTCTTGACGGTTCTGGTGCCGAACATCTGCTGGGTATGGGTGATATGCTTTTCTTGCCGCCAGGTGCCGCTAAATTGCAGAGAATTCACGGGGCTTTTATTACCGAGCAGGAAACGGAAAGACTCGTCAGTTTTCTTAAGCAACAAGGGGCCGCCGATTACGATGAATCGGTGTCGCAGGTAATTGAGGAAGATACGGAAAACGTAGAAATAGTCCATGACGATTATGACGAGAAGTATGACGAGGCCGTGGCGGTAGTGACGGAAACTAGGCAGGCCTCTATCTCCATGGTACAACGGCGCTTGCGTGTTGGTTACAATAGAGCCGCGCGGATGATTGAAATAATGGAGAAAGAGGGCCTCATCGGGCCTGCAGATGGGTCGCGGCCAAGAGAGATCTTGGTTCGTTCGGAATTCATCAACGGGGAGTAGGCAGAGCCGTAATACATGGTTTCCGTATCAGTGCCGCGGAGTTCGGTGAGTATTGTTTATCCTGCCTGGTCCTTTATGAAATTCTTGATGAATCATCGTTGTTGGCAGTATATATCCATAATTCTGATGCTTTTGTTAAATTTTGTTGCTCAGTCTTGTTTTGACGATTTTTCTTGACATAGGGGGGGGAACAAATTAAAAGAATTCGATGACCATAAATGAGTGGCTGTTCATTTTTTGATTGAAGGCTAGTTGTCCTAAAAGTCTTATAAAATGAATAGGTTGCTGGGTGTGGTCGAGGCGGAAAACGGATGGCTGAAAGGCGTGAGTATTTGTTTTTCTTGAATCGAGAAGTTAGAGGTTATTGGCTGTCCAGATCGGACGCCATAAAGGAAAATCCAAGTGAGGAGGTAGGTTAATGCCAAGTTACGTAGATCCTTCAAAGTGTGATGGTTGCAAGGGCGGAGATAAAACCGCTTGCATGTACATCTGCCCCAACGACCTGATGGTTCTCAATGTTGAGGCTATGAAGGCGTATAATCAGGAGCCTGATGCATGCTGGGAGTGTTACTCCTGTGTTAAAATTTGTCCGCAGGGTGCTATTTTCGTTCGTGGTTATGATGACTTTGTACCGTTGGGAGGCCAGGTGCATCCGATGCGGTCTTCGGATTCCATCATGTGGACTGTCAAATTTCGTAATGGTAACATCAAGCGCTTTAAGTTTCCGATTCGGACAACTGCTGAAGGCGCTGCCAATGAGTATCCTGGTCAGAATGGGGCAAATCTTGATGACGAGTGTTTGCTGCTCGAGAGCAATCTGCCCACACCCACCAAGCTGGCCTAAGGTCATTTGGTAGCAGGGATTAACTGATAGTTTTTTTCTAAAATAATTAGTTAGGAGATGAAATATGGCATTACCAAATAAGCCGAAAGGCGAGCTTGACGCCGTTGTGGATCCGGAAATCGTTGAGCATAGCTGTGACGTGCTGATCGTTGGCGGTGGTATGGCTGCCTGCGGTGCAGCATTCGAGATTACCAAATGGGCGCCTGCCGGTTTGAAGACCATTCTTGTTGACAAGGCTTCTCTCGAGCGTTCTGGAGCTGTTGCTCAGGGTCTTTCTGCTATTAACACCTATATCGGTGACAACGCCATTGAAGACTATGTCAAGATGGTACGTAACGACCTGATGGGCGTAGTTCGCGAAGATCTCATTTATGACCTTGGTCGTCACGTAGATGAGTCCGTTAAGCTGTTCGAAGAGTGGGGCCTGCCCGTTTGGAAGAAAGCCGAAGACGGGGGCAACCTTGATGGTGCCAAGCCTGCCAAAACCCTCCGCGAAGGCGGTGCTCCGGTTCGAACCGGCAAATGGCAGATCATGATCAATGGTGAGTCTTATAAGTGTATCGTTGCCGAGCCTGCTAAAAAATCACTGGGCGATGCCAACATTCACGAGCGTATTTTTATCGTTAAGATGTTGCTCGACAAGAACAAAGACAACACCATCGCTGGTGCTGTTGGTTTCTCGGTACGTGAAAATAAAGTTCATGTCTACACCTGTAAAACAGCTCTGGTAGCTTGCGGTGGTGCAGTAAATATTTTCCGCCCGCGGTCGACCGGTGAAGGAAAGGGGCGTGCATGGTACCCAGTATGGAATGCTGGTTCCACCTACACCATGTGTGCTCAGGTAGGCGCAACCCTGACCATGATGGAAAATCGATTCACCCCGGCTCGTTTCAAGGACGGTTACGGTCCTGTTGGCGCATGGTTCTTGCTGTTCAAGGCTAAAGTACAGAACGGTCTTGGCGAGTTCTATGCCAATAGCCCTGATGTCAAAGATGAGCTTGCTAAGTTCATGCCGTACGGAGCATCTGCCGTTACCCCGACCTGTCTGCGTAACCATCTGATGATCAACGAACTGAAGGCTGGCCGTGGTCCGATCTACATGGCTACTGATGTGGCGTTGAATGCATTCTTGGATGCTCAGCGTGCAGCCGGTAAGGATGAGAAAGAAGTTAAGAAATTCTGGAAACATCTTGAGTCCGAGGCATGGGAAGACTTCTTGGATATGTCCGTTGGTCAAGCTGGCCTCTGGGCTGGTACCAACACTGAGCCGGAGAAAGTCGGATCGGAGATCATGCCGACCGAACCCTACATGTTGGGATCCCATTCCGGTTGTTGCGGTATTTGGACCTCCGGTCCTGACGAGAGCTGGGTGCCCACAATTGACGGTCCCCGTTCGCATCAGTACAAATGGGGTTACAACCGCATGACAACCGTTAACGGTCTGTTCACCGCAGGTGACGGCGTTGGCGCATCCGGTCACAAGTTCTCCTCCGGGTCACATGCTGAAGGTCGTATCTGTGCGAAACAAATGGTTAAATATTGTCGTGACAACGCCGATTTTAAACCTGCTCTCGCTCAGACTGCCAAAGAATTGGCTGATGAAATTTATGCACCGGTAAAACTCTATCACGAGTTCAAGGATGCGAGCACTGCAGCCGATGTTAATCCGAACTATGTAAAACCTGCCGGATTGATGATGCGTCTGATGAAGGCCACCGACGAGTACGGTGGTGGTGTTGCAACCTACTACATGACCTCTGGTAAACTGCTGAACATCTGCCTTGATCTTCTTCGCGTCATGCGGGAAGATGCAGCAAAAATGGCAGCCGGCGATCTGCATGAGCTGATGCGTGCTTGGGAAAATTATCACCGCATCTGGTGTGTAGAGACTCATATTCGCCACATCGAATTCCGGAAAGAATCCCGTTATCCTGGCTTCTATTATCGGTCAGATTATCCGACCGTTGATGACGAGAACTGGAAGGCATTCGTTAACTCCACCTTTGATCCTAAAACTCAAGAGTGGAAGTGTGAGAAGGTTAAGTGTGTGAACATCATCGAGACCACTCCTTGGATCTGATCTCGAGACAACACTGATTGCCTGAAAAATGAATCTCCAGACTCCCTTGCGGAGTCTGGAGATTTTTTATATCCACCTATGATTTTGTTTGAGTTGATTTGAAAGATGAAGTAATTCTTCTCATTTCGGATCAATTGAACCAGAAATCACATTTCATCAATACCAGCAGTTATGGAGGTTTGGCATGAGTGACACTGCAGGCAATGGTGCGGTACTGGTTGTGGGCGGCGGTATAAGCGGTATCACCGCTGCGCTCGAAGCTGCTGAAGTCGGCAATGATGTTTTTCTCATCGAGAAAAACTCTTATTTTGGTGGCCGGGTTGCCCAGCTCAATCAGTATTTCCCCAAACTTTGTCCCCCCACATGTGGGCTTGAAATCAATTTCAAGCGTATCAAAGACAACCGTAAAATTAGAACCTACACTCTGACGACCGTCAAATCGATTTCAGGTGGTCCAGGGAATTTCGAGGTTCAGCTGGAAACAGCTCCCCGTTATATTAACTCAAACTGTACTGCCTGCGGTGACTGTGGCCAGGTGTGTACCGATGAAATCGATGATGCCTTCAATTTAGGCATGAAAAAAATCAAAGCTGCCTATCTACCCCACGAGATGGCGTTTCCCCGTCGTTTTGTATTAGCGAAAGAAGCTTGCTCAGCCGCGAATCTCGATGCCATCAAAGCCGCCTGTAAATACAATGCGGTTGACGTGGATATGCAACCGCAGACTATTACCCTTAAGGTAAGTTCCATTATTTGGTCAACAGGTTGGAATCCCTACGATGCTAATAAAATCACCAACCTGAATTACAATTCCTCCCCTGCCATTATCACCAATATGATGATGGAACGCTTGGCTGCTGATAATGGGCCGACGGGTGGCAAGATTGTTCGTCCTGGCGATAACAAAGAGCCCGCTTCTTTTGCTTTCGTTCAATGCGCAGGATCACGTGATGAAAACCATTTGGAGCACTGTTCGTATATCTGCTGCATGGCAACTTTTAAACACATCTCCTATATTCGGAATCAATATCCTGACGCTAAGATTTATGTCTTTTATATCGATCTTCGCACGCCAGGAAAATATGAAAATTTCCGCGAAAAATTCATGGCCGATCCTAACACTACCTTTATCAAGGGCAAGGTGGCCGATATCGTTGCCGAACGTGACGGTGGGGTCACCGTGGTTGCTGAGAATGCAGTAACGGGTACCAAAATCCACCAGAAAGTTGATCTCTGTATCCTGGCGACCGGCATGGAACCTGCCTTAGGTGAACAGGGCAAGGCATTAGGCGTCAATATGGATGGAAACGGATTTATCGTATCCGATCCTGAAAAGGGTATGATTTCTGCTGGTTGTGCAAAATCAGCCGTTGATGTTTATTCCAGTGGACAATCCTCCACGGCAGCTGCCCTTAAAGCAATTCAGATTGGACGGTAGGAGGAAGGTCAATGAAAAAAGTATATGGTGCATATCTTTGTACTGGTTGTGGCATTGGCAATGTCCTCGATGTTGATGGACTGAAAGACGCAGCATCCGATGCTGGCATTGCCATGAACGATCATAGCTGTCTGTGCGGCGCCGATGGGCGTGCGTTCATTGAAAAAGACATCGCTGAAAAAGGAATCAACACAATCGTTGTTTGTGCTTGCTCTCCCCGGGTCATGCAGAATGAGTTTAATTTTGGTGAGCAGACGATCACTGTCCGTGCCAATCTCCGGGAACAAGTAGCCTGGACTGCCGGCGAAGCGAAAGAGGATGGAAGCGTTGATGATTTTCTGCAGGAAATGGGAACTGACTATGTCCGCATGGCAGTCACTAGAGCCCAGAAAACCGAAATACCGGTTCCTTACAAAATGGAATCGATCAGCAAGAAAATACTGGTGATGGGTGGTGGTATCGCCGGTCTGACCGCAGCTAAAGAAGCTGCCAAAGCCGGTTATGAAGTAACGCTTGTCGAAAAAGATACACAACTCGGCGGTAAAGCCCTTGGTTGGAGGAAGATGTTCCCGACCGCCTATCCGTATTCGGCTTTGGAAAATCCCAATATCCAGCAGATGATTGCTGATGTTCAGGCAAACAGCAAAATCACCATTAAAACCGGTTGCGAAGTTGCCCGTATTGGTGGCGCGCCTGGTCAGTTTAATGTGACCCTGAAGTCGGCAGGAGAGACTACTGAATGGGATGCGCCCGCCAAGGTTTCCGCTGAACTCAATGATCTCATCACCAAAGGTGAGGCGGAAGATCCCAATAAGGGGCTCCAGAAATATACAACGCTTAATCCCGATGGCGTCATGTATGGCGCTGTGGTGCTGGCCACCGGTTGGAAACCCGCTGATGTTTCGCAGTATGAACACCTGGGATATGGTACCCTAACCAATGTGGTCACCAATGCCGAATTTGAAAAATTAGCCAAAAACGGCAAGGTTCCTGCTCGTGTTGCCTTTGTTCAAAGTCCTGGTGGTAAGGATAATGACAAGGATTTCCCGTACTGCAACTCCGTCACCTCCATGGTGGCGCTCAAGCAGGCCAACTACGTGGTGGAAGACAACCCGGTTGACGGTAAAGCCTATATTCTGTACCAGCATATGCGAACCCCCGGCAATACCGAGCTCTTCTATAAGGGAATGCAGGCCAAAGACGGTGTCTTTATGACTAAGGCCGCCGTCACCAAAGTCGCTGCCGCCGGTAACGGCCTTACTGTAGATGTTGAGGATAATCTGCTGGGTGAGAATCTTCAGATAGAAGTCGATATGGTTGTCTTGGCGGCCGGTATGGTGCCGACCACCGCAACAGAGAACGTCATAAACTTGGCCTACCGCCAAGGACCGGCTTTCCTCGATCTGGATCTATTTGACGGCTATGCTGATTCTCATTTTATCTGCTTCCCGTATGAGACAAGGCGAACGGGTGTTTATAACTGTGGTGGTGTCCGTAAAGCCGAAACGATGGAAGAAACCATAGACGATGCCACCGGCGCCGCATTGAAAGCTATTCAGTGTATTGAGTCTGCCAATCGTGGCGTTGCTGTTCATCCCCGTTCAGGAGATCAGACCTATCCCGATTTCTTCTTCTCCCGTTGCACCCAGTGTAAACGCTGTACAGAGGAATGTCCCTTCGGCGCCTTGGATGATGATGAAAAGGGGACACCGTTGCCCAATCCGACTCGTTGTCGCCGTTGTGGTACCTGTATGGGGGCTTGTCCGGAAAGAATCATCAACTTTGCTGACTACAGCATTGATATGATCGGTTCGATGGTAAAAGCCATTGAAGTTCCGGATGACGATGAAGAGAAACTGCGTATCGTGGTATTTGTTTGTGAGAATGACGCTTATCCGGCGATCGACATGTCCGGTATGCATCGGAATAAAATCAACAGACTCGTTCGTTTTATTCCGGTTCGTTGCCTGGGTTCAATGAATATGGTCTGGATTAAGGATGCAATGTCCTCTGGTATGGATGGTGCGCTGCTTTTGGGCTGCAAGTATGGCGACGATTATCAATGCCATTTTGTCAAAGGATCAGAAATCGCCACCAAACGGATGGAGAATATTGGTGAGACTCTTGGTTCTCTAGGATTGGAACCGGAGCGTTGCGGCGTACGGGAAATAGCCATTTCCGATTATGACAAAATCCCCGGCATTCTTGATGAGTTTGTTGAGGAGATTATTGCTATGGGCCCTAATCCATTTAAGGGCTTCTAAGTACATCTGACTCTAATCACTTACCGCCATCTTCAGACGATGGCGGTAAGTCTATTGCTGAGTGGTGGCAAACCTACTCGACATGCTGATCATTACCTTTCATGACAGGAGGAAATAATGTCTATGAACGTGCAACCTGATCTTGAATTTATAAAAGCCATGAAGGAGGCCGGTGGTGACACTTTGAAACAGTGTTATCAATGTGCGACCTGTTCGGTCGCCTGTCCGCTTTCCTCCGACGATAAGCCCTTCCCCAGACGAGAAATGATTTATGCTCAATGGGGGCTCAAAGATAAACTTATTAGCGACCCGAATATTTATCTCTGCCATCAGTGTGGTGATTGTACTGAATTGTGTCCTCGCGGCGCACGTCCCGGTGATGTTCTCGGTGCTATTCGTGCGTATGCTTACAGAGCGCTTGGCTGGCCCACTGCTTTGGCTGACCTCTGTAGTTCTGTGAAAAATCTCCCCGTCCTTATTGGAATTCCTGCCGTAGTGATTTTTGTTTTATGGTTTATTTCCGGTGGAATGCATATCCCATCCGGGGAACCTTTTGCCCGTGCAGGTTATACCCAATTTTTTGGTCATTGGGATTTTTACCTGCTTGCCAAAAATGTTCTATTTATTGATGTAATCATGCTGACAGCCGCCGGAATCGCGGTCACGTCTATCTATAAAGGTGTTTCTACTTTGTGGAAGGGGATGGAATCGTCTGTTGGGTTAAAAGATGTTCCCTACCGGCCCTCAGCCGTGCAATTTACCAAACAGTTCCTTTGGCCTTCTTTGGTCGAAATTTTTCAACATTCCCGGTTTAGAGAGTGCACCGTGAATGCTGATCGAGTGAAGGGGCATCGGCCATTGATGCTTGGTTTTATAGGGCTTTTTATCGTTACCTGTTATTCCTTGTTTACACAGGATGTCATTGGTATTTTTATTCCGTCCATGCATGGTCCGATTTCAATGTGGAATCCCGTTAAATTATTAGCTAACGTTTCTGCGGTGGCAATGATTGCCGGAATTGGCATTTTGTGGATGAATCGAACAAAAATGGAAGCTGCTGGAAAGGCCACTAATACATTTTATGATTGGTTCTTAATCTGGATCATCATGGGAGTCGGGGTTACTGGGTTGGCTGCGGAATTTTTGCGGATTATTGGTATACCTTCCCTGGGATATGTGGTGTACTATCTCCACCTGATATCTGTTTCCATGCTTTTTTTGTATATGCCTTATACGAAGTTCGCTCATATTGTGTATCGAACATTTGCCATGGCATTCGAGCGTTATCGTGAATCTTCGTATATTAAGAATCCTTTAAATCAGTAAATAGTAAAGATCTATTCTCAATAGAAATACCGGGAACCTTGTGTTCTCGATATTTCTATTGATATTCCCGTGCAATATTTCCTACAAGAAAATAACTATTGATTTTATTTTTTTTCAGAGTATAATTTATTGCTTTATGCTGGCGTAGCTCAATTGGCAGAGCACCTGATTTGTAATCAGGGGGTTGCGGGTTCAAGTCCCATCGCCAGCTCCAGGTATGGTTGGAAGCTGAAAGTCAGTAAGTAGCCAGTGGTTGTTGTTTGCTTTCTGTCTTTTATCTTTTGGCTCTAGAGTGGAGGGGTTCCCGAGTGGCTAAAGGGAACAGACTGTAAATCTGTCGGCGACGCCTTCGGAGGTTCGAATCCTCCCCCCTCCACCAAGATAAGCTGGAATGAAGAAAAATTGTACGTTGGTGCAAATTAGTTTTGAATTAAGCGGGAATAGCTCAACGGTAGAGCATCAGCCTTCCAAGCTGAGGGTTGCGGGTTCGAATCTCGTTTCCCGCTCCATCATTAGCCAGTTTTGAACAAGCGTAAGGCGTATTTAATTAATCGTTCTTCGCCCACGTAACTCAGTGGTAGAGTACCTCCTTGGTAAGGAGGAAGCCATCGGTTCAAGTCCGATCGTGGGCTCCAAGTATCTGTCGATTAGTAGAAATGATCGATTGAGTCTAGTTGAACTTTTGCATAAGGAGACATGGTATGGCGAAGGAAAAATTTGCGCGGACAAAGCCGCATGTCAATGTAGGAACGATAGGTCACATTGATCATGGCAAGACAACCCTGACGGCTGCGATCACGCGGGTTATGGCAACGAAAGGGATGGCTAAATTTGTTGATTTTAGTGAAATTGATAAGGCGCCCGAAGAAAAAGAGCGCGGTATTACGATTGCCACCGCCCATGTTGAATACGAAACAGCAAAGCGGCATTATGCTCACGTAGATTGTCCGGGCCATGCTGACTATATTAAGAACATGATTACCGGCGCAGCTCAGATGGATGGTGCTATCCTTGTGGTGGGCGCTAACGATGGGCCTATGCCGCAAACCCGTGAGCATATTCTTCTTGCCCGCCAGGTTGGTGTTCCAGCGATGGTAGTTTTTCTTAATAAGTGTGATATGGTTGACGATCCTGAGTTGATCGAGCTTGTTGAGATGGAGTTGAGGGAGCTGCTTGACAAGTATGATTTTCCTGGTGACGATACTCCGATTATTCATGGTTCAGCGTTGAATGCCCTTGAGTTTCCGGAAGATGCGGAGAAGGCCAAATGCATTTGGGAATTAATGGAGGCGGTCGATAATTTTATCCCGCAACCTGAGCGAGCCATTGACAAGCCTTTTCTCATGCCGGTTGAAGATGTTTTTTCCATATCGGGTCGTGGTACAGTAGCGACTGGACGCATTGAACGAGGTGTCGTTCATGTGGGTGATGAGGTGGAGATTGTAGGTATTCGACCCACTGCCAAAACCACCTGTACCGGGGTTGAGATGTTTCGTAAGTTGCTTGATGAGGGACAAGCCGGTGATAACATTGGTGCTCTTCTCCGCGGTATAAAGCGTGAAGATGTTGTTCGGGGGCAGGTTTTAGCCAAGCCCGGTTCTATTAAACCGCACAAGAAATTCAAGGCAGAAGCGTACATTCTCACCAAAGAAGAAGGTGGCCGACACACCCCGTTTTTTAATGGCTACCGTCCACAGTTTTATTTTCGAACCACTGATGTTACCGGAGTCTGTACTCTTGAAGAAGGAGTGGAGATGGTTATGCCTGGTGACAACATCCATATTTTAGGAGAGTTGATTACGCCGATTGCGATGGAGGCTGGTCTTCGCTTTGCAATTCGCGAAGGTGGTCGTACAGTTGGTGCAGGTGTGGTCAGCGAAATAATCGAATAAACGTTATCCCCTTACAAAAGGGGATATCATTGAAGTGAGATGAGCAGCCGGGCTTAGCCCCGGCTGTAGTCACTCTAGCAGAGCTGAATATGAGAGATAATATAACGTTGGCTTGTCAAGACTGTAAGCAGCGAAATTACACCACGACAAAGAACAAAAGAACTGTACCTCATAAATTGGAGCTTAAAAAATATTGTCCATTTTGTAAAACACACACCCAGCATAAAGAAACCAAATAGACAGGCCAGTAGCTCTAATGGTAGAGCACCGGACTCCAAATCCGGGGGTTGGGGGTTCGAATCCCTCCTGGCCTGCCATTGATGAGTGTTCACAGCGATGTGATTAACTTTGATTTTCAGTAATATAATGTCGATAAAAAAATCAATTCGGACTGGTAAGACTGGTATGGATACCAAGAAAGAGTCTGTTGACCCGGAAGCAAAATCCTACCTGTCTCTTTCTGGCATGCGTGAGTTTATGCTGGAGGTGCAATCTGAATTTCGTAAGATCGTTTGGCCGGAGAAGAAAACAACAATGGGGTTGACGATGTTCGTTATTCTTTTGGTCGTTGTTATTTCTTTATACCTCGGTTCAATCGATCTTCTTATAGGCAAATTAGTATCAACGGTTCTCCATTGATTGATACACTGGACTGATTTCATGGCAAAAAACTGGTATATTGTTCATACGCACACAGGATTTGAGAATAAAGTTAAAGTTACCATTGAAGAACGCGTAAAGTTGGCAGGCCAAGAAGATCTTTTTGGAGAAATTCTGGTTCCTACTGAACAGGTAGTTGAAATGGTGAAAGGCGCTAGGAAGACCTCGGAGCGAAAATTTTTTCCAGGATATATTCTGATCAATATGGAAATGAATGAATATTCTTGGCATACAGTTCAGGAAACGCCAAGAGTAACCGGCTTTGTTGGTATTAATATGAGTCAAGCCGGTACAGATAAAGATATTTATAAAAAAATCCCATCTCTCACTGAAAAAGAAGCGTTGAAGATTTTAGGTCGGATTGAAGAAGGCGCAAATAAACCAAAACCCAAAGTGATATTTGTTGAGGGTGATGCTGTTCGGGTCACTGACGGACCTTTTGCTAATTTTCAAGGTGTTGTCGAAGAAATATATCCGGATAAGGGGCGCGTGAGAGTTATGGTTTCAATTTTTGGCCGTTCAACCCCGGTTGAACTCGAATACATCCAGGTGAGCAAAAATTAACCTCCCGGTTTTATTGTAAAGGATTAAATTATGGCAAAAAAAATTCAAGCTTTTATAAAATTACAGATTCCTGCGGGAAAGGCTAATCCATCGCCACCAGTTGGGCCAGCTCTTGGGCAACATGGCGTTAATATTATGGATTTCTGTAAATCTTTTAACGCTCAGACGCAATCAATTGGTGATACAATCATTCCAGTTGTTATCACCGTTTATTCCGATCGTTCATACAGTTTTATTACCAAGACTCCTCCGGCTTCAGTATTGCTAAAAAAAGCAGCTGGACTGGATAGAGGTTCTAGCAATCCTAAAAAAGAACGTGTCGCAGAGCTTGATCAAGCAAAAATTAAAGAAATTGCTGAAACTAAAATGCCCGATCTGAATGCCTATGATATAGATCATGCAATTCGAATCATAGAAGGCACAGCTCGAAGTTGTGGAATTACTGTAGTAAAATAAATTCCATTTATATTCGTTAAACCTGTGCACGCCACATTGCATCAGGGAGAATCAAGAGAGGTCATTATGTCTAAACGTGGGAAAAATTATAAAAATGCTGTTAGTGCGGTGGATCGGAAAGCCGTTTATGATCTTTCAGAAGGGCTTGCAAATGTTCTAAAAGTAAAATTTGCTAAATTTGACGAATCCGTTGATGTAGCCGTTCGTTTGGGAGTTGACCCCCGGCATGCTGATCAAATGGTTCGATCTAGTGTTATTCTGCCCAATGGAACAGGGAAAACGGCGCGAGTCCTTGTCTTTGCCAAAGGAGAAAAGGAAAAGGAAGCATTGGCTGCGGGCGCTGATTTTGCTGGCTCTGACGAATTGATGGAAAAAATCAAAGGTGGTTGGCTTGAGTTCGATAAAACTATAGCTACGCCCGACATGATGGGCGAAGTCGGGAAGATCGGCAGGATACTCGGGCCTCGAAATCTAATGCCTAACGCGAAATTAGGTACGGTCACTTTTGATATCGAACGCGTTGTGAATGAAATCAAGAAAGGAAAAGTGGATTTTCGAGTTGATAAAGCCGGAATTGTCCATGCTGTCATGGGTAAGCATTCCTTTGGAGAGGATAAACTTGCTGAGAACATTTTGACATTTATCGACAAGCTTATCCAACTCAAACCTTCTACGAGTAAAGGCATATACCTAAGAGCAATTTCTATTTCCAGTACTATGGGGCCTGGTTTCAAAATTGACCCCTTGCAAGTGCGAGCACTCCTTAAAACATCGTAAGCTATTAGTAAGTTACATGGGTGTGCTGTTTTTATAATGTGATGAAGCAATAATTTTTTAAGATTAAATTTTTTAGGGAAGGTCAGAGACAGCGGGTACTGAAGTTTAATAGCATTTATTTAGTAAGTAAATGCTACCTGCCGAGGCCGAACCGGTAAACGTATTTGACATACCGGTCAGTAGTCTTCACTCCTCCATTCGCTCTTTTTGACAGTCCCGTTACACAAGTAAGGAGGTATCAACGTTGAATCGCGATCAGAAGATAGATGTCATCAGAACACTCAACGAGGCCTTTTCCAAGGCAAAGTTTGCTGTTGTCGCTGATTACCGCGGGCTTAAAGTGACGGAACTGGAGAAGCTTCGCAAAAATCTTCGGGAAAACGACGCTCAAATTCAAGTGGCTAAAAACACCTTACTGCGACTTGCAGTCAAAGGAACTGCCTGTGAAGGGCTCAGCGACTCTTTTACCGGAACCACAGCTGTCACCGTTGGTTTTAAGGAACCGGTAGGGCCAGCAAAGGCCTTAGCCGCTTTTGCAGGTGAATTTAATGCGTTTATCATTCGCTCTGCAGTTCTTGAGGGGAAAATGTTAAGCGTGGAAGATGTCGTTTCTCTCTCCAAGCTGCCTTGTAGAGAAGAGCTTCTCGCAAAACTGCTTGGAACTATGAATGCTGTTCCGACTGGATTTGTACGTGTTCTGAGTGCCGTGCCTCAGAAACTCCTTTACGCGTTGTCGGCAATAAAAGAGCAGAAAGAAAATTAAAGAGAAGAATATCTGCTACAAATTAAGCAGAGTATATTATATTTAATAATTTTTTCAGGAGGAATTGAAATGGCTGCAACAAAACAAGATGTGATTGATTTTATAGCAAATATGACAGTTTTGGAGCTTTCAGAACTCATCAAAGAGTTGGAAGATAAATTCGGTGTTTCCGCTGCTGCTCCGGTAGCTGTTGCTGCATCCGGCCCTGCTGATGGTGGAGCTGTCGCTGAAGAACAAACCGAATTCGATGTTATTCTTACAAGTTCTGGTGACCAAAAGATTAAAGTTATTAAAGAAGTTCGAGCAATTACAGCCTTAGGCTTGAAGGAAGCCAAGGATTTAGTTGAGGGTGTCCCCGCACCGATTAAAGAAGCCGTAAGCAAAGATGAAGCTGCTGCGATCAAAACTCAGATCGAAGGTGCCGGTGGAAGCGTAGAAATCAAATAGTAATTTTTACTTGCACTATCGGGAAGCTATTTGCCCGAAGGCAAAACATTCAATCAGGTAACGCTATAGGGCTTGATGCTCCGTAGCGTTCCTGTGTTTGTAGGTATATATTATTTTACAGGTTGATGCCAGGAAGATATTTCATTGTAATCTCAACGGAATATTCAACTTTAACCTGAAATACGCGGAAAGTTTCGAGGATACTATGAAAAGAGTACGTAAGAGTTTTGCTAAAACAAGCCAGATAATAGAACCGCCACATCTTATCGCAATGCAGCGGGAATCTTACGAGCACTTTCTGCAAAGAAACATTGCACCTGAGTTACGCAAAGACCACGGTTTGCAATCTATCTTTCAGAGTATTTTCCCTATTACCGATTTTAATGGCCAATGTTCATTGGAATTTGTCCGTTATTCTTTTAGTGAGCCGAAATATACCGTCGCAGAATGTATCGAAAGAGGCATGACTTTTGAAGCTCCTCTGAAAATAACTGTCAGATTGATCACTTTTGATGTGGATGATGAAACCAAAGTGCAATCTGTTAGGGATATTAAAGAGCAAGAAGTATTTCTTGGTGCATTGCCGGTAATGACGCAAGATGGTGTCTTTGTGGTTAATGGTACTGAGCGTGTGGTTGTTAATCAACTGCAGCGTTCTCCAGGCCTATTTTACACCCATGATCACGGAAAATCGCATGCTTCCGGTAAGCGACTCTATTCGGCTAGGATTATCCCAGTACGTGGGTCATGGCTTGATTTTGAATTTGATATTAAAGATATTCTCTACGTACGAATTGATCGACGGAGAAAACTTCCTGTCAGTGTTTTGTTAAAAGCCTTGGGATATAATGAAGCAGAGTTGCTTAATGAGTTCTATCATTCTGACACCGTTCATTTTGATGGTGAAAAGTATTCAATAGCATTTAACCCTGTTACTTTTGCTAACCAGCGACTTACTCAAGATATTATCAATCCTACCGATGGCACCGTTATTGCCAAAAAAGGAAAAAAGGTTACAAAGACTCTGGCAAAGAGAATCGAAGGTCTTGGTGTATCTTCATTAGCAGTCGACATCGAAGAGCTTCATGGACGCTTTTTCGCCAAAGATATTGTTAATACGCAAACTGGCGAAATCATTGTAAAGTGTAATGATGTAATGACTCCTGCAACTATGCAGGCGCTTGCCGGAGCTGGCGTCAATTCTTTTGCGCTATTATTTATTGATGGCGTAAATTTCAGTGAATCTTTTCGGAAAACTTTATTGTTAGACAAAATAAAGGATTACGAAGAAGCCTTGATTGAAATTTATCGCCGATTAAGGCCTTCTAGCCCGCCTACTTTTGAGGTTGCTAAGACATTTTTTGATAATCTGTTTTTCAATGGCACTACCTATGATCTTTCTGAAGTAGGTCGATACAAAATTAATACCAAACTCGGTGTGAGTACTCCTATTGAAGTCAGGACTTTGACAAAAGAGGATATTGTTAAAAGTGTTAAACATCTAGTTAGGATTAAAGACGAGTTGAAAGACGGTGATGATATTGACCATCTAGGCAACCGTAGGGTTAGAACCGTTGGTGAACTTTGTGAAAATCAATTTCGCATGGGGCTCGTTCGCATGGAGCGCGCTATCAAAGAACGGATGACTTTGCAAGAAATTGAAACACTAATGCCTCATGATCTGGTCAATCCCAAGCCGGTGACTTCTGCCATTAAAGAGTTTTTCGGAACCAGTCAGTTGTCGCAATTTATGGATCAAACCAATCCGCTGTCTGAAGTGACCCACAAACGACGTTTATCAGCACTCGGACCCGGTGGACTCTCGCGAGAGCGTGCAGGTTTTGAGGTGCGAGACGTTCATCCTACACATTACGGACGAATTTGCCCTGTTGAGACACCTGAGGGGCCAAACATTGGCTTGATCGTTTCACTTGCTACCTACGCGAAAGTCAACCCTTATGGGTTTATTGAAACTCCTTACCGTTATGTGAAGGAACGAATAGTATCCGATAATTATAAATATCTATCCGCCCTACAGGAAGAAAATCATATTATTGCACCTGCAAAAGTTGCGATTGTGGCAGGTCGGATCGCCGATGACAATTTGATTGCACGTCATGAAAGCGAGGTCTCCATGGTACCTGCCGATGACGTGACAATGATGGATGTTGCGCCTAATCAAATGGTATCAGTTGCGGCTTCACTTATCCCCTTTCTCGAAAATGATGATGCGAACCGTGCCTTGATGGGGTCCAACATGCAGCGCCAGGCTGTACCTCTCCTCAAAACGCTCTCTCCACTAGTAGGCACAGGTGTGGAAAAATATGTAGCTCGCGATTCAGGAGCTTGTCTGCTTGCCGGCGGTGACGGGTATGTTGAAGAGTCTGATGCAAACCGTATAGTCGTGCGATATGATGAACCTGGAGTGGATGGATTCGATACGGGGATCGGCGTTTATCGACTGTCAAAATATAAAAAATCTAATCAAAATACCTGTTTTAACCAGAAGGCATTAGTTTTGCCTGGTGAGCGGGTCGTAAAAGGATCGGTGTTAGCTGATGGCCCTTCGACTGAAGCCGGAGAGCTTGCTCTAGGAAAAAACGTGACCATCGCTTTCATGCCTTGGCGTGGGTATAATTTTGAAGATTCCATCCTTATCAACGAGCGTTTATTAAAAGAAGATACCTTCACCTCTGTTCATGTTGAGATTTTTGAAACAATGGCGAGGGACACCAAGCTCGGTAAAGAGGAGATCACCCGCGACATTCCCAATGTTGGTGAAGAAGGACTGCGCAATCTGGATGAATCCGGAATTGTTCGCATTGGTGCGGAAGTTAGGGCTGGCGACATGTTGGTTGGCAAGGTGACCCCAAAAGGTGAAAGCATGCTTTCACCGGAAGAGAAATTGCTTAGAGCAATTTTTGGAGAAAAAGCGGGTGACGTAAAAGATTCTTCCCTACGGGTGCCACCCGGTATTGAAGGGGTAGTTATTGATGCCAAGGTATTTTCCAGGAAAGGTGTGGATAAAGATGAACGCACTCTCATGATTGAGGAAATTGAGATTGAACGTCTCAATCGTGACATGGATGATGAATTGAAAAGTTTGAAAAAAATCGTACGGAAGTCTTTAGCCGCATTATTAGAAGGTCGAACGGCAAAGGCTGATGTCAAAGATAAAAAAGGGAAAGTTATCCTCAAACTTGGCAAGCAATTGACGTGCAAAATTGTCGATCAGATTAGTTTTTCAGAATTACGGGAGTTGGATTTTGCCGAAAAAACCAGATATGCTGACGAAATCGAAGCTATTTTTTCCCGTTATAACAGTCAGGCCGGCGTCGTTCGTGGGCGGTACCAGGGAATAGTAGAACGGATGGAAAAAGGCGATGACCTTCCGCCGGGTGTTGTGAAAATGGTCAAAATTTATGTTGCGACTAAGCGTAAGCTTTCTGTCGGAGACAAGATGGCTGGTCGTCATGGTAACAAGGGTGTTGTATCTCGATTGTTACCTGAGGAGGACATGCCCTTCTTTGCCGACGGAACAACGGTAGACATCGTTCTCAACCCACTCGGCGTCCCATCGCGTATGAATGTCGGACAGGTTCTGGAGTGCCATCTTGGTTTTGCGGCCAAGAAGCTTGGTGAACAAGTTGCGGCTTTGGCAAAACAGCAAGAAATTGATGGGTTGAAACAGCGTTTGCAAAAAATTTATTCCAAGGATGAATTTAGGCAATTGACTGATGGCCTCAGTGACGAAGCACTTTTTGACCAGATGCGTAAATACGGGCATGGTATTCATGTCGCCACTCCGGTTTTTGACGGAGCATCTGAATCAGAAATCAGGCAGTTGCTGGTTGATGCAGGGGTGGATGAAGTGGGGCAATCAACTCTATACGACGGATTGACAGGCGAGCCTTTCGATAATCAAGTCACTGTCGGTGTAATGTACATGCTCAAACTCCATCACCTTGTCGATAACAAGATCCATGCGAGATCTACCGGGCCCTATTCCTTGGTAACCCAACAACCTTTGGGTGGAAAAGCGCAGTTTGGTGGACAACGATTGGGTGAGATGGAGGTTTGGGCCATGGAGGCATATGGCGCTGCTTATACACTCAAAGAATTTTTAACAGTCAAATCAGATGATGTTGAAGGGCGAACGACGATGTACGAAAAGATCGTCAAAGGCAACAATTTCCTTGAGACAGGGTTGCCAGAATCGTTCCATGTGCTCGTCAAAGAGTTGAAAGGGCTTTGCTTGGATATTGAACTGCAAGAATAACTCGTGCAGTATTAATTTGCCAGGGATGAATTTTTAAGAAACCATTGTTTCGGCCGTTTTAACGGATTGATTTGAAATAAAATAGGTGATTTCGTGGAAGAACTTTTTAGCTTCTTTGCAAAACCGAAAGGTCCCGTTAATTTTAACAAAGTAAAAATTTCGTTAGCTTCACCAGAAAAAATCAGGGAGTGGTCGCATGGAGAAGTAAAAAAGCCTGAAACCATTAACTATAGAACGTTTAAGCCTGAGCGTGACGGATTATTCTGCGCCAAGATTTTCGGGCCGGTAAAGGATTACGAATGCAACTGCGGCAAGTACAAGCGGATGAAACACCGTGGGGTTGTCTGTGAAAAGTGTGGGGTTGAGGTCATTCAATCCAAGGTTCGCAGAGAACGGCTAGGGCATATTGAACTTGCCGCCCCGGTTGCTCATATTTGGTTTCTTAAAAGCCTACCTTCCAAAATTGGGGCCATCCTTGATATGACCCTGAAACAATTGGAGCGTATTCTCTATTTTGAGTCGTATGCAGTAGTCTCGTCCAAGGTCGAAGCTTTGCCGGTCGGTTCTCTTCTCAATGAGGACCAGTATCGAACCGCTTTGGAAGAAAATCCAGGCAAATTTCGTGTGGGGATTGGGGCTGAAGCTATCCGCGAGATGTTAATGGGACTCGACTTGAAGGAGCTTTCGGTTATCCTTCGGAAAGAGATGAAGGAGACCGGTTCTGTCACTAAGCGTCAAAAATATGGAAAAAGGTTGAATGTAGTCGAGGCGTTCCGTGATTCCGGCAACCGTCCCGAGTGGATGATTCTGGAAGTTATTCCTGTTCTACCACCCGATTTACGGCCCCTTGTGCCCCTCGAAGGTGGTCGCTTCGCCACTTCCGACCTGAATGATCTTTATCGACGCGTTATTAATCGTAATAACCGTTTGAAAAGATTACTAGAACTCGATGCGCCTGATATTATCATTCGCAATGAAAAGCGGATGTTGCAAGAAGCGGTTGATGTGTTGTTTGATAATGGTCGGAGGGGACGCACCATCACAGGCCCTAACAAGAGGCCTCTAAAGTCCCTTTCGGATATGCTTAAAGGCAAACAGGGCCGATTTAGACAAAACTTGTTAGGTAAACGTGTCGATTATTCTGGTCGTTCCGTTATTGTCGTCGGGCCGAATCTGCGCCTGCATCAGTGTGGCTTGCCGAAAAAAATGGCTCTCGAGTTGTTTAAGCCATTCATTTATAACAAACTTGAGCAAAAAGGTTTTGTCACCACTATCAAAAGTGCACGAAAGATGGTCGAAAAAGGCACTAAGGAAGTATGGGATGTTCTTGATGATATAGTTCAAGAGTATCCAGTCATCCTGAATCGTGCCCCAACACTTCACAGGTTGGGTATGCAGGCTTTCGAAGTCATTTTGATTGAAGGCAAAGCTATTCAACTGCACCCGTTGGTCTGTGCCGCGTTCAATGCCGATTTCGATGGGGATCAAATGGCGGTGCATGTGCCCCTGTCCGTCGAGGCCCAGGTTGAGGCAAGGGTATTGATGATGTCCACCAATAATATCCTTTCACCCGCCAACGGTGGCCCTATCATTATCCCCAGTCAGGATATTGTTCTCGGATTGTACTACATGACCCGGGAAAGGTTCGACGTCATCGGTGAAGGTGCGGTCTTCGGCTCAACAGCAGAAGCCAGGATCGCTTATGACCACGGTGCTGCGCACATGCAGGCCAGAGTTAAGATACGTATTAACGGCACGCTAGTTGATACCACTATCGGCAGGATGCTTGTTGGTGAATTACTTCCGACAATTGTTCCCTATTCGTTGGTCAATAAGGAATTATCAAAAAAAGAGTTGGCTTTTTTGATTGACTACACCTACCGCCATGGCGGAACCAAAGAGACCGTCATCCTGGCAGACAGGCTGAAAGATCTCGGATACGAATATGCGACGCGCGCTGGAATTTCCATTTGCATCAACGATATGAAGATTCCAGTTAGAAAAGAGGAATTTGTCGAAGATGCTGAAAAAGAAGCTTCCGATGTTGATCAACAGTATTCAGACGGATTGATAACCGATGGTGAGAAATATAATAAGATCATTGATATTTGGTCAAAGGCAACCGACAAGATCACCAAGGAAATGATGGATGAAATGGCGGTCCAATTTGTGCCTGATAAATCTGGAAAAATTCAAGAAATTAAGAGTTTTAATTCCGTATACATCATGGCAGACTCCGGTGCCCGTGGTTCTAAGGATCAGATCAGGCAGTTGGCAGGTATGCGTGGACTCATGGCCAAACCTTCTGGTGAAATTATTGAAACACCAATTAAAGCTAACTTCCGCGAAGGTTTGAGCGTTCTCGAATATTTTATTTCAACCCATGGGGCACGGAAAGGGTTGGCAGATACGGCCTTGAAAACTGCGAATTCCGGGTATCTGACCAGACGGCTTGTTGATGTTGCTCAAGACTCCACGATCGTTATGAAAGATTGTGACACCATGCGTGGAACAATGGCCGAACCTTTGATTGAGGGTGGTGAGGTAATCGTACGTATAGGTGAGCGTATATTAGGTCGGGTGGCACTTGAAGATGTCGTCGATGCGCACACAGGGGAAATACTTGTTGAGATGGGCCAAGAAATCACCGAAGACAGGGTTGAAGCCATTGAAGCTGCCGGCATTGATCGTGTGCAAATCAGATCGGTCTTGACCTGCGAGGCTAAACGAGGCGTTTGTGCTATGTGTTATGGCCGTGATCTCGGTCGAGGGCACATGGTTAATATTGGCGAAGCGGTTGGTATTATTGCGGCACAGTCCATTGGCGAGCCCGGTACGCAGTTGACTATGCGAACCTTCCATATAGGTGGAACCGCAAGGGGCTCGGTTGAACAGGCCGAGGTCCGAACGCAACGTGGTGGCCAAATTCGTTACAAGAAATTGCATTCGGTAAAGAACAATGAAGGGTTTGAAGTTGTTATGAACCGTAATGCAGAGATAACAGTCCTTGATGACCAAGGTGTAAGCAGGGAACGATTTCCCGTCCCCTATGGCGCAACTTTACGGATAAGTGATGGTCTGGTCGTGGAACCGGGTACGGTGATAGCCGATTGGGATGCTTTCTCAATTCCTATTGTTGCGGAAGCAGGGGGTAAAGTTAAATACGGTGATGTTATTGAAGGCGATTCTATGCAAGAGCGAGTCGACCAAATAACAGGAAAAGCCAGTAAGGTCATTACACCGTTGAGTTCCACTAAACAGATGAACCCGCGTATCTCTATTAAGGATGATCGCGGCCGGACAATGAAATTGCCCGATGGGGAGTTGGCGGCTCGTTATCCTCTGCCCGTTGGTTCTATTATCACTGTCAGTGAGCATGATGTCATTACACCTGGTACCGTCATTGCTAAAATTCCACGAGAAACAACTAAAACCAAAGATATTACTGGCGGTCTCCCCCGTGTTGCCGAGCTTTTTGAAGTACGAAAACCTAAAGAGCAAGCCATTATATCCGAAATCGATGGTCGGGTAAGTTTTGGTAAGGATCTAAAAGGAAAACGCAGAGTCATTATTACCCCTGAGATTGGAGAACCAAAAGAATACCTGATCGCCAAATCTAAACATATTACTGTGCACGAGAATGATCGTGTCGAGGCTGGTGACCCTTTGATGGAAGGGATCAGGCTTCCCAATGATATTCTCCGGGTGAAAGGTGCGGAAGCGCTTGCCCGATTCCTTGTGAACGAGATTCAGGAAGTGTATCGGCTGCAGGGTGTTAAAATTAACGATAAACATATCGAAACCATCGTCCGCCAAATGTTAAAACGAATACGCATCACTGATGCTGGTGACTCGCGGTTTATGCTTGACCAACAAGTGGAGTGGTGGAAATTTCAAGAAGAAAATGAGCAGCTGTTGCGCCAGAATTTACACCCGGCCGCCGCCGAGCCCTTACTCTTGGGTGTAACCAAAGCGTCGCTCTCAACAGATTCTTTTATTTCAGCAGCTTCTTTTCAGGAAACTACAAAAGTCCTTACCAACGCTGCTATGGCCGGGAAGATTGACGATTTATCTGGCCTGAAAGAAAATGTTATTATGGGAAGATTGATTTCTGCTGGAACAGGGTTAAAGCGATATCGGCTCAATAAAGATAATTAACAAAGATATGACTTGACCTTTATAATATATTCGACTATTAATTCTTCTTTCATGCTTGCCCCTTCTTGTTGAAGGAAGCTGATTGTATTTTTTTTAAGGAGTTACCTTCATGCCCACAATTAATCAACTCGTCAGGAGCGGACGGAAGAAAATAACGAAGCGGTCGAATACTCCCGCTTTGCAGAATTGTCCGCAAAAGCGCGGTGTGTGTGTTCGTGTGTATACGACCACCCCTAAAAAACCGAACTCGGCGTTACGGAAAGTTGCTAGGGTGCGGTTGACAAACGGAATTGAAGTGACGTCCTATATCCCTGGCATTGGGCATAATTTGCAGGAGCATTCTGTGGTGCTTATTCGAGGGGGGCGCGTGAAGGATCTACCTGGCGTTCGGTATCACATTATCCGGGGAACGTTGGACACGCTTGGCGTGAACGATCGCCGTCAGGGGCGTTCGAAATATGGAGCTAAACGTCCTAAATAATATTTGTTCATAATTAGTGATGAGTTAGGGTATGCCAAGAAAAAAATTATTAGATAAACGACCAGTTGCTCCAGATCCAAAATTTAATTCGGCTCTCGTTGCGAAGTTTACCAACGGCTTGATGTCCGATGGGAAAAAAACCGTTGCTCGACGTCTTTTCTACGAAGCGATGGAGATTATAGATGGTAAGATAGCCGACCAGGAGCCTATCTCGGTTTTTGAAGGTGCGATGGAGAATGTTAGGCCTCGGGTTGAGGTGAAGAGCCGCCGTGTTGGTGGTGCTACCTACCAAGTTCCGGTTGAGGTCAGGCCTGAAAGGCGAAATGCATTGGCGATCCGGTGGATTATCGGCTTTTCGAAAGGAAGGTCCGGGCAGAAGATGTCGGATAAGTTAGCTGCAGAGCTTCTCGATGCGTACAATAATCGCGGTGCATCGATTAAGAAGAAAGATGACACCCACAAGATGGCTGAGGCAAACAAGGCTTTTGCGCATTATCGTTGGTAGGTTACCGCTTTTTGCTGAAAGGCTAATTCGTCAATATTATCTATAAGTTGCTTATTGACTCTTTTTTCTTGGAATTTGAACCGAGAAATGTTTTTGAAGAATACGGGTAAGTATAGTGGCAGTGGAAGTCCCATTATCCAATGTGCGCAATATCGGCATAATGGCCCATATTGATGCGGGGAAAACTACCACAACGGAACGTATTCTTTATTATACCGGGCGTTCGCACAAACTCGGTGAAGTTCATGATGGTACTGCTGTCATGGACTGGATGGAGCAAGAGCAGGAACGCGGTATAACAATATCATCCGCTGCGACTACGTGCACTTGGAACGAATGCCAAATTAATATCATTGACACTCCAGGGCACGTTGATTTCACCATTGAGGTTGAAAGATGTCTGCGTGTTCTGGATGGCGCGATAGCTGTTTTTTGTGCAGTGGGAGGGGTCGAGCCGCAATCTGAGACGGTTTGGCGACAGGCGGATCATTACAAGATACCGCGAATCGCGTTTGTAAATAAAATGGATCGAATCGGAGCATCTTTTTCTCGATGCCTCGAAGAGATTGAAAGCCGATTGGGTGCTTCTCCGGTTGCAATAACGCTACCCATCGGTATTGAAGATCAGTTCTCAGGTGTCATCGATCTGATCGATCAGAAAACACTCCGATTTGACGAAAGCTCCATGGGGCAAACGATCATTGAAGAGTCGATACCGGACGCATTATTAGTAGAATCATCGGCTGCCAGAATGATACTCCTCGAGAAGTTGGCCGACTTCGATGAGGGTATCATGGAAAAATATTTAAACGATCAAGAGATCACCTCTGGTGAAATACGTAAAGCGTTGAGAAGAGCAACGCTTTCGTTGGGCTTAGTTCCAGTCCTTTGTGGTTCCGCTTTTAAAAATAAAGGGGTGCAGCCTTTATTGAATGCGGTCGCATGGTATTTACCTTCACCTGAGGATGTTCTCCCTGTTGAGGGAATGGATAAGGATGGTGCGACACTTATCCGTAAGCCTGAGAAGAACGAGAAATTCTGTGGACTGATTTTTAAACTACAGAACGATCCGTACGTTGGTAATTTAGCATTTATTCGAGTTTATTCCGGAGAACTTAGGATTGGGCACAAAGTGTTCAATCCGCGCAAAAATAAAACTGAAAAAATAGCTAAACTGCTGAAGCTTCATGCTAATAAGCGTGAAGAAGTTGCAAGTATCGCAGTGGGGGACATCGGTGCTATAGCTGGTTTGAAATTTTCCAGGACTGGCGATACGCTTTGCGAACATGACGATTATATAATTTTAGAGACTATTACGTTCCCAGAACCAGTTATTGGTGTTGCAATAGAGCCTAGGACTAAGGCTGATGAAAATCACCTTATTGAAAGCCTTGATAAAATTGTACGTGAGGACCCCAGTTTTAAAGTATCTATAAGTGAGGATACTGGGCAAACAATTATATCGGGTATGGGTGAATTGCACCTTGAAATAATTATTGATAGGTTAGTCAGAGAGTTTAAAGTTGAGGCCAACATTGGAAAACCTCAGGTCGCGTATCGAGAAACTTTGACTAAATCTAGTAAGGCTGAAGCAAGATTCGAAACACAAGGTAGCGGTAAAGAACAATACGGACATGTGGAAATAGAACTGATTCCAGGCGCGAAAGGAAATGGGAATAAGTTTGAATGTTTTGTAGAGAATACATCTGTTCCGCAGCAATTTATCGAATCTATAAAAAAAGGTGTGCTTGACAGCTTTGATTCTGGGCCCTTGATCGGTTACCCTATGCTTGATGTTATAGCTAGATTGATCGGAGGTTCTTATGATGAAGATAAATCAACAGAGTTGGCATTCGGAGTTGCTGCAACCATGGCATGCAGAAAAGCAGCCATGCAAGGGTGCCCGGTTTTATTAGAACCTGTTATGGATGTTGAGATTGTTACTCCTGATGATTATCTTGGAGAGGTTATAAATGATCTCAATAAAAAGCGTGCGCAGGTGAATGGAGTTGACCTTGAGAGGAGTCGGCAAGTGGTACATGCAAAAGCACCCCTAGCGGAGATGTTCGGTTACTCAACGGATTTAAGGTCGGCAACTCAAGGACGTGCTACGTTTACCATGAAATTTAGTGAATTTGCAGTGGTTCCACCCAAAAGGGCGGAGATCATTATACATAAGATCAAGGGCGTATAAATTATTATACCTGATTGAGGTACATTAAGATGGCGAAGGAAAAATTTGCGCGGACAAAGCCGCATGTCAATGTAGGAACGATAGGTCACATTGATCATGGCAAGACAACCCTGACAGCTGCGATCACGCGGGTTATGGCAACGAAAGGGATGGCTAAATTTGTTGATTTCAGTGAAATTGATAAGGCGCCCGAGGAAAAAGAACGCGGTATTACGATTGCCACGGCCCATGTTGAATACGAAACAGCAAAGCGGCATTATGCTCACGTAGATTGTCCGGGCCATGCTGACTATATTAAGAACATGATTACCGGCGCAGCTCAGATGGATGGTGCTATCCTTGTGGTGGGCGCTAACGATGGGCCTATGCCGCAAACCCGTGAGCATATTCTTCTTGCCCGCCAGGTTGGTGTTCCAGCGATGGTAGTTTTTCTTAATAAGTGTGATATGGTTGACGATCCTGAGTTGATCGAGCTTGTTGAGATGGAGTTGAGGGAGCTGCTTGACAAGTATGATTTTCCTGGTGACGATACTCCGATTATTCATGGTTCAGCGTTGAATGCCCTTGAGTTTCCGGAAGATGCGGAGAAGGCCAAATGCATTTGGGAATTAATGGAGGCGGTCGATAATTTTATCCCGCAACCTGAGCGAGCCATTGACAAGCCTTTTCTCATGCCGGTTGAAGATGTTTTTTCCATATCGGGTCGTGGTACAGTAGCGACTGGACGCATTGAACGAGGTGTCGTTCATGTGGGTGATGAGGTGGAGATTGTAGGTATTCGACCCACTGCCAAAACCACCTGTACCGGGGTTGAGATGTTTCGTAAGTTGCTTGATGAGGGACAAGCCGGTGATAACATTGGTGCTCTTCTCCGCGGTATAAAGCGTGAAGATGTTGTTCGGGGGCAGGTTTTAGCCAAGCCCGGTTCTATTAAACCGCACAAGAAATTCAAGGCAGAAGCGTACATTCTCACCAAAGAAGAAGGTGGCCGACACACCCCGTTTTTTAATGGCTACCGTCCACAGTTTTATTTTCGAACCACTGATGTTACCGGAGTCTGTACTCTTGAAGAAGGAGTGGAGATGGTTATGCCTGGTGACAACATCCATATTTTAGGAGAGTTGATTACGCCGATTGCGATGGAGGCTGGTCTTCGCTTTGCAATTCGCGAAGGTGGTCGTACTGTTGGTGCAGGTGTGGTCAGCGAAATAATCGAATAATAGGTGAATTATGATTCCGACAGATAAAATCCGGATCAGATTGAAAGGTTATGATCACAAATTACTTGACCTTTCTACTCGAGAGATTGTAGATACCGCAAGGCGTACAGGTGCTACTGTTATAGGACCAATACCATTGCCTACAAGTATAAATAAATATACTGTGCTTCGATCGCCTCATGTGGATAAAAAATCACGTGAACAATTTGAGATGCGAACCCATCGCCGATTGCTTGATATACTGGAACCAACCCAGCAAACAATTGATTCTTTAATGAAACTTGAGTTGTCTGCTGGTGTTGATGTGGAAATTAAACTTCCCTGATCTTGTTGGCATAAAGTAAAGAACTGATCAAAAATAATTGAAATCACTTATAGTGATAGATAATTGAATTCAGGTAGACAGATGCCGAATACGAATGGAATATTAGGGCGGAAATTGGGCATGACTCGGGTGTATGATGAAAACGGCCGAGCGATTCCCGTAACCGTCATAGAAGCAGGTCCTTGTACGATTCTTCAGAAGAAAACTGAAAAAAAAGAAGGCTATAACGCCATTCAAATAGGTTTTCTAGAAAAAAAGGAATCTAGAATAAATAAACCGGAAGCAGGGCATTTCAAACGGTCCGGAGGGAAAGGGTTTTATTATATCAAAGAGTTTAGGGTCACAAATCCTGAATCCTATGAAGTCGGCCAGCAGATTACGCTCACAGAAATTTTGAGTATCGGCGATATCATTGATATATCTGGAAACACCAAAGGCATGGGGTTCCAAGGCGTTATCAAACGCCATGGATTTTCAGGCGGTGGATCTGGGCATGGATCTAATTTCCATCGCGCACCTGGTTCGATTGGCTGTAGTGCATGGCCGTCGCGAGTCCTAAAAGGAAAAAAAATGCCTGGGCGGATGGGAAATGATCTAATGACTCAGAAAAATTTAAAAGTCATTGATATTCGGAAAGAAGAAAATGTTTTGCTTGTTCGTGGAACAGTTCCTGGGGCTAAGAACGGATTGCTCAATATCTATACAAAAGCATAATAGCCTGGGCTGCTTTTAAGGAGATTCTCATGGCAGTTTGTGATGTTTTAAATACATTAGCTGAAAAGGTTGGTCAGGTCGACCTGAATGATGCTTTGTTCAGTGTCGAAATTAAGACTGGAGTGCTGCATGAAGTTGTTTGCATGCAGCGGGCTAATCGTCGCAGTGGAAATGCGTGTACCAAAACACGTGGGGACGTTAGTGGTGGTGGTGCTAAGCCATGGCGACAAAAAGGAACTGGCAGGGCGCGCGCTGGCAGTAGAACGTCTCCAGTTTGGCGCGGAGGCGGAACAGTTTTCGGTCCGGCTCCAAGGGACTACAGCTATAATCTGCCCAAAAAGGTTAAAAAATTAGCTTTAAAAATGGCATTGAGTGCTCGTAATCAAGAAGGAAACCTTGTCATTGTTGATCACTTTGATCTGTCTGAAGTAAAAACGAAAAATTTTGTTAAAATAATGAACAATTTTCAATTTAACAATTGTTTAGTGATTACTGATGTAATAGATGAAAATGTAGGTTTGTCAGCACGAAATGCTGTTGGTTTCAAAGTGTTACCTGTAGCTGGCTTGAATGTTTATGATATATTAAAATATTCTAAATTGATGTTGCTTCAATCAAGTCTTGCAATGTTAGAAGAGAGGTTGATGCTATGAAAGCACTGTTTGACATCGTGAAAAGTCCCTGCTTAACCGAAAAAGGTAACTATTTACAAGAGACTCAGGGTAAGGTTATCTTTAAGGTTGATCGGCGAGCTAATAAAATAGAGATCAAAAAAGCTGTGGAAATTTTGTTTAATGTCAAAGTCTCTAAAATCTCAACCAGTAATATGAATGGTAAACAGAAACGAGTAGGCGCTAAATCCACAGGTAAAACGAGTGATTGGAAAAAAGCATATATCACTCTTACCGAAGGGAAGATCAATTTCCTCGATGAGCTTTAATCCTATTTATATCTGATTGAGATCTGCAGAGACTAGATTACAGGAAATGCAATGTCTATAAAAATCCATAAACCGACATCACCCGGAAAGCGGCATCACGTATCTGTTTATCAGGAAATATTGTCCGATAAAGAACCCGAAAAGAATCTTCTTACCTCTTTGCGAAAAACAGGAGGTCGTAATGCCTATGGAAGAATTACAACAAGGCATAAGGGTGGCGGACATAAAAGAAAATATAGAATAGTAGACTGGAAGCGGAATAAAATTGAAATACCCGCCAAGGTTCTCGCTATCGAGTATGATCCAAACCGCTCAGCGAATCTTGCTTTAATTATGTATGCTGATGGTGAAAAAGCTTACATCCTGGCACCCAATGGTATCGCTGTTGATGATACAATCGTCTCGGGGACCGGAGTTGATATTAAATTAGGTAATTGCTTACCCATGACTAATATTCCTCTTGGTACGGTTATTCATAACATTGAAATGAAGATCGGGAAAGGGGCACAAATGGTTAGATCGGCTGGTGCATCTGCCCAGTTGATGGCCAAGGATGGGAATCAGGTTCTCGTTAAATTACCTTCTGGTGAAGTACGCAAGTTCCATAAGGATTGCCGTGCTTGTATTGGGCAAGTAGGTAATCCTGAACATGGTCGTCAAAAATTAGGAAAAGCCGGGCGTGCAAGATGGAAAGGCATCAGGCCTACTGTACGTGGTGTAGCGATGAACCCAGTCGACCACCCAATGGGCGGTGGCGAAGGTAAAAGCTCTGGTGGACGGCATCCTTGTTCTCCTTGGGGTATTCCTTCAAAGGGCTTCAAAACTCGAAAACCAAAAGTGTCAGATCGTGACATTGTTAACAAACGGAAATAGGTAAGGGGAAATTAGATCATGGCTCGTTCTATTAAGAAAGGCCCTTTTGTCGATGATCATTTGATGAAAAAAGTTGAACTGGCGCAAGAAACAGGTTCAAGAAAAGTGATTAAAACATGGTCTCGACGCTCTGACATTTTGCCAGAAATGGTTGGTTTGACTTTTGCCGTTCATAACGGAAATAAATTTATACCGGTTTATGTGGCAGAAAATATGGTCGGACATAAATTGGGTGAATTCTCACCGACCAGAACCTATTATGGTCACACCTCAGATAAAAAAGGCCGGTAAAGTTCTAACAGACTTTTGCAGCAAGTTCCTTTAGGAGTGAAACGATGGAAACAAAAGCCGTCGCAAAATATATTCGCATATCACCGCAGAAAGCTCGTTTGGTTGCAGACGTTATTCGTGGTATGAATGCTGAGAAAGCAGTTACTACTTTACGTTTTATGCCCAAAAAGGCTGCTCGTATTATTCGAAAAGTATTAGAATCTGCCGTAGCTAATGCCAATCAGCTCAACTCCATAGATGTGGATACCTTGTTTGTCAAAGAGATTTTGATAGACGGTGGGCCTATGCTTAAACGCTTTAGTCCTCGTGCAATGGGTAGAGCGACTCGAATTCTTAAACGAACAAGCCATATAACAGTTGTCGTTGATGAGAGCTGAATTCAGGATCGACCTTTTTTGAGATTAACTGTAGAGGGAACGGAGGAATATCTTGGGACAAAAAGTCAATCCTATCGGATTGCGAATTAACATAACGCGATCTTGGGAATCTATCTGGTATGCTGATAAAGATTATGCCAAAAACTTACATCAAGACCAGCTTATACGTAAATACCTTAAGCAAAGGCTTTATCATGCAGGTATTTCACGAATAGTAATTGAACGTACTGGTGAGAAAGTTAAAATTAAACTATTCACTGCGCGTCCAGGTATTGTCATTGGTAAAAAAGGGACTGAAATTGAAGGCCTTAAAAAAGACCTTGAACAAAAATTCAAACGAACCTGCTTTATCGATATCCAAGAAGTTCGACGCCCCGAAGCTGATGCGCAACTGGTAGCTGAAAATATTGCCACACAACTCGAACGGAGAATTGCTTTTCGAAGAGCAATGAAGAAATCAATCAATTCTGCTCTTCGATTCGGTGTGCAAGGCATTAAAATTTCCTGCTCAGGAAGGCTAGGCGGCGCTGAAATGTCCCGTACCGAATGGTTCAAAGAGGGTAGGGTTCCTTTACATACTTTGCGTGCTGATATTGACTACGGCACAGCAGAGGCCAAGACTACTTACGGAATTATTGGAGTAAAAGTCTGGATTTTCAAGGGTGAAATACTTGCTGATACTGACAAATCAGTAGAGCAAATCTCAAAAAATAATTAATTGTTGAATTTTATTTCAATATGGTGATCCTCCAATAGGGGAATGAGATAATGTTAAGTCCACGTAAGGTAAAACATAGGAAACAATTTAAAGGACGGATGCGTGGTGAAGCGCAACGTGGATCCGATCTTTCATTCGGTGATTATGCGCTCAAGGCGGTCGGGTGTGGTTACATGACTGCTCAACAAATCGAATCGGCTCGTATTGCAATAAATCGAAAGGTTAAACGTGGCGGCAAACTTTGGATTAGAGTATTTCCTGATAAGCCCATCACCAAAAAGCCGGCAGAAACTCGAATGGGCAAAGGGAAAGGTGCACCAGATCACTGGGTCGCTGTTATCAGACCTGGAAGAGTTTTGTATGAACTCAAGGGAATACCTGAAGAATTAGCCTTAGAGGCTTTACGACTTGCTAGCTTCAAGTTACCTTTCCCTACAACTGTAATTAGTAAGAGCAAAACGATATGAAAGCGCAAGAATTAAGAAATTTATCTACGGACGACTTGTTTAAGAAAGATAAAGACGTGCGAGAAGATCTTTTTAGGCTTCGATTTAAACACGGGATTAGGCGACTCGAGAATTCAGCAAAACTTGCACTTTTAAAAAAAGATATAGCAAGAATTCAAACCGTGCTTGTTGAGAAGAATAAAAAATAATCTGCGTTACTGACTATCAATTTGTCATTGGACGGAACTATGAGTACTCATGTTAAAAAAACGCGGCAAGGTTTTGTTGTAAGTAACAATATGGAAAAAAGCGTTGTCATTTTGGTTGAACGTAAAATTCCCCATAAGCTTTACGGAAAATATATTCGGCAGCAAGTCAAATATATGGCTCACGATGCTGTTAATCAGTGTCAAATAGGTGATTTGGTCTTAATCGAAGAATGCAGACCTTTATCGAAAAGAAAAAGGTGGTTAGTTCGGAATATCATCGAACGTGCAGCCTGAAAACGATATTGTACCAATTATCAATAATTTATCATTTGCAATGAGAAGATAATCGGGTGAGGTCATGATCCAAACTGAAAGCATGTTGAACGTCGCCGATAATTCTGGCGCAAAAAAAGTGCTCTGTATCAGAGTGTTAGGTGGAACTCGGAAACGTTATGCTAGCATTGGTGACATTATTGTTGTCACCGTGAAGGAAGCTATCCCGCACGCTAAAGTGAAAAAGGGAGATGTGCTTAATGCAGTAGTCGTACGTACGGTCAAAGCTATTAGACGACCCGAAGATACCACCGTAAAATTTGACGAAAACGCGGCTGTCCTGTTAGCAAATAACGGCGAACCAATCGGAACTCGTATTTTTGGGCCTATTGCGCGTGAACTCAGGTCGCTTGGATTTATGAAAATCATTTCTCTTGCCCCTGAAGTTTTATAACCTAGTAGAGTTTTATTTTTTTAGAAAGATCGAGGTAAATAACAATGCGTAAAGGGCAGACAAATTTACGAGTTGATGACAAGGTTGAAGTTATCGCCGGAAAAGATAAGGGTCGTGTAGGTAAAATATTAAGATTAGAAAAAGATTCTAATCGCGTAGTTGTAGAACGTATTAATATGATAAAAAAACACCAAAAAGCTACTGATGCAACTCAATCCGGTCAAATTCTCGAAAGAGAAGCCGGTATACATATCTCTAATGTTATGCTCGTCTGCCCTGAATGTTCTGAAAATGTAAGAACAGGTAAGAAAATTTTGGATGATGGTACCAAGGTGCGAGTTTGTAATGCTTGTAAAGCAACAATTGAAAAATCGAATTAGGTAATTGGACTGCTTACGGAGTAAATGATGGGTACATTGAAAGAACAGTTTGTAGATGAATTGAAACCAGAAATTCAGAGAAAGTTAGGTGTCACCAATGTAATGGATATCCCTAGAATCGAAAAGATTGTTCTTAATATGGGCCTAGGCGAAGCTGTACAAAATCCTAAAATCATTGAAAAGGCCGCTCAAGAATTAACTTTGATATCCGGCCAGAAAGCTGTCGTAACTAAAGCAAAGAAGTCTATTGCTACTTTCAAGTTACGAGCTGGTATGCCTATAGGTGCACGAGTGACTCTTCGAAAAGATAGAATGTACGATTTTCTATCCAAACTCATTAATGTCGCATTGCCAAGAGTCCGGGATTTCCGAGGGGTATCTACAAAGGGGTTTGACGGAAGAGGTAATTACTCAATGGGAGTAACAGAGCACATTATTTTTCCAGAGATTGATTATGATAAAATCGATCAGATTCGTGGATTAAATGTTACTATTGTTACTACTGCAAAAACAGATGAAGATGCGCGAGTTTTATTAGATGCCATTGGAATGCCCTTCAGGAAAAAATAATTTGTTTGTTCGCTAATAATAGTTTATCCAATAGATTTTTCAGGAGGTTTCTGTGGCAAAAAAATCACTTATTGCCAAAGCAGGTCGCAAACAAAAATTTCAAGTACGTGCCTATAATAGGTGTCCCTTATGCGGGAGATCTCGAGCGTATTACAGGAAATTTGGAATGTGTAGACTCTGTTTTCGTAAATTGGCTTCTAAAGGTGAAATTACCGGCGTCACTAAATCGAGCTGGTAATAATAGATAAATTATCAGTATTCGTTTTGGAATTAGATTTCAAAATGACGTATCTTATATAAAAGAGGAATTCATCAATGTCCATGAGTGATCCGTTGGCAGACATGCTGACAAGAATCAGAAATGCTGTAAAATCGCGTTTTAGCTCAGTTGAAATGCCGTTGTCAAAACTTAAGGTTAATGTTGCCAAAGCGCTAAAGCAAGAGGGCTATATATCAGAATTTTATATTCTTGAACAAGGTCCCCAAGGTGTTTTGAAAATTGATCTCAAGTACGGATCGAATAACGAACAAGTTATCAACGGAATACGTAGAGTTAGCAAACCAGGGCACAGGCAATATAAAACGAGTAATCTTATACCTAAAGTAATGACTGGATTAGGGGTAGGTATCTTAACAACATCTAGAGGCGTTATAACTGATAAAGAGGCTCGCAAGCTAAATATTGGTGGTGAATTGCTTTGTGAAGTTTGGTGATACGAACTTACTCGTCGTTAAAAGGAGATTCTTATGTCCAGAATAGGTAAACAACCAATATCCATACCCAATGGTGTGAAGGTTGAAATTCAGGGGACTCATATTAAAGTTTTTGGAAATAAAGGTATACTCGAAAGATATATCAGACCAGAAATTGATATCAAAGAACAGGAAAGTGAACTGTTCTGTTCACCTAAAGGTAATAGTAAGCGTGTAATGGCTTTTTGGGGAATGACCAGATCTCTCGTTAATAATATGATTATTGGTGTTAATCAGGGGTTTAGCAAAAAACTTATTGTCGAAGGTGTAGGATATCGCGCTAACATTTTAGCCTCTACTCTCACCTTAAATGTTGGATATTCCAATGCCGTTGAATTCATCCTACCCGAAGGCGTATCCGCAATTGTTGAAAAAGACAATTCTATTACCATCCACGGGATTGATAAAGAACTCGTTGGGTTAACAGCTGCAAAAATTAGAGATATTCGAAAACCAGAGCCTTACAAAGGTAAAGGAATTAGATATATTAATGAACATATCGTTAGGAAGGCTGGTAAGGCTGGCGGTAAAAAATAACCTTAATAATTGATGCAAGAGTTCTATCATGGCTAAAACTAATCTAAAAGTTACTGCGCGAAATAAACGGGTACAAAGAATCAGGAAGAAGATTTTTGGTACGTCCGAAAGACCAAGGATGAGTGTTTATCGCAGTAATCGACATATTTATGTACAAATTGTAGATGATGTTCTACGTCAAACACTTGTAGCAATGTCAACTGACGATAAGAACTTTGACTCAACAGATCTCAACGGAAAATGTGAGCAAGCAAAGAGAGTCGGTCAGATTATTGCTGAAAAGGCGAAGTCTGTAGGTATTGAGAAAGTAGTATTTGATCGAGGCGGCAATTTATATCATGGTCGGATAAAAGCTTTATCAGACGGCGCTCGTGAAGGCGGCTTGCAATTTTAATTAACAAAATATATTAATTTAACTGATTAATGACAACTACGGGGGTGTTTCTTGGCTGAATTTAAAAGAGCGAAAGAAGGGATTCAGGAAGAGCTCATCGAAAAAATAGTATTTATCAACCGGGTAGCTAAGGTTGTCAAAGGCGGCAGACGATTCAGTTTCAGCGCTATAGTTGTTGTTGGCGATGGTAATGGAAAAGTAGGTCATGGTCTTGGAAAAGCTAATCAAGTTCCAGAAGCTATTAGAAAGGGTATTGAGCAAGCCCGAAAAGACATGCAAAATGTTTCACTAACTACAGTTTCTATCCCGCATGACATTATTGGCAAATTCAAATCGGGAAGTGTAATGCTCAAACCTGCTTCCGATGGAACTGGTGTTATCGCTGGTGGTGCCGTTCGAGCAGTCCTTGAAGCTGCTGGTGTCCAAAATATTTTAACAAAATGTTTGGGATCCAATAACCCACACAATTTGGTTAAGGCTACGATGGATGGGTTGAGAAAACTACGGACTGCAGAGCAAATTGCCAAACTAAGAAACTTGAAAGTAGAAGAAATGGTAGCCTGACAAATCCTTGTAATATTTGGTATATATAGATGAATGAAAACATTATTTTCTCTCAAGTCAAAAGCGGTATTGGAAGCCCAAAATCAATCCGAGCGACCTTGATAGGTTTGGGATTAACCAGGATGTATAAGACTGTTACCAGAAAAAATACCCCTGAAATTCGAGGGATGTTGAATAAGGTGCAACATCTTGTAAAGATGGAGGAATAATCGGTGCTTAAGCTGAATAATCTTGCCCCAAGCGTTGGTGCTCGTAAACCAAAAAAAAGGGTCGGCCGTGGACAAGGAAGCGGGAACGGTAAAACGGCTGCTCGTGGACATAAAGGGGCACGGGCGCGATCTGGGTACAGTGCTAGTCCTGGTTTCGAAGGAGGTCAGATGCCTTTGCACCGCCGTCTTCCGAAAAGAGGATTTACTAACATTTTCAAAAAGGTATTCAATCTCGTTTCGCTTGATGACCTGAATATATTTGATTCAGGTTCAACGGTTGATCAAGATTCTTTAATCGCTGCTGGAATCCTGAAAAAAAGTGGTCCTGTGAAAATACTTGCCAATGGTGATATAGAAAAAAGTCTTAAAGTGAAGGTCGATAAGATTAGTGAAAGCGCCAGAGGCAAAATTATTGCAGCAGGTGGTTCCGTTGAGGAATAACTGATGAGCGGTTTAGTTAGCGCTGCCAGTATACCAGAATTACGCAAGAGAGTGATTTTCACTCTCTTGATGCTTTTTGTCTACAGAATGGGTGTTCAAATTCCGACACCCGGTATCAACGGAGAAGCTTTAGCGGCTTTTTTTGCAAAAAATGCTAGCACTTTATTTGGCATGTTCAATATGTTTTCGGGCGGCGCGTTGGAAAATTTTTCAATTTTCGCGCTCGGAATTATGCCCTATATTTCTGCTTCAATTATTATTCAATTGCTCACTGTTGTTGTCCCTCAGCTTGAAGCGCTTTCCAAAGAGGGGGAATCCGGTAGAAGGAAAATTACACAATACACTCGTTACGGCACGGTCGTCCTCTCCATTATCCAAGGATTTTTCATTGCGACTGGTTTAGAAGGAATGAGTAGTCCAAATGGGATTTCAATTGTTCTTGATCCAGGTATTCAGTTCAAATTAATGACTGTTCTAACATTAACATCTGGGACGGCTTTCATTATGTGGCTTGGAGAACAGATGACAGAACGCGGAATAGGCAATGGAATATCTCTGATTATTTTTTCAGGAATTGTAGCAAGAATGCCTTCGGCTGTAGGTAATACTATTGGACTTGTGAAATCAGGTGAATTAACTTTAATATTTATGCCAATTATCATTATAATAATGTTTTTGATAATCGGCTTTATTATTTTTGTCGAAACCTCACAGCGACGCATACCTATTCAATATGCCAAACGTGTTGTTGGAAGACGGGTTTACGGGGGGCAATCCTCTCATTTGCCATTAAAAATTAATATATCAGGCGTAATCCCACCGATTTTTGCTTCTTCTATTATGATGTTTCCGGCAACGATCGGATCATTTGTAAAGATTGATTGGGTTCAACAAATATCGGCAGCGTTTTCACCTGGAACTATTTATTATTATTTAATGTACGTTGCGATGATTGTTTTCTTCTGCTTTTTCTATACAGCTGTATCATTTAAACCCGATGATGTTGCTGAAAATTTAAAAAAGAATGGAGGGTTTATTCCCGGTATTAGGCCTGGAAAGAAAACCTCTGAGTTTTTAGATAAGGCATTAATTCGGTTGACTGTGGTTGGAGCATTTTATCTAAGCTCTGTTTGCGTAATGCCTACAATTTTTATTAGTAAATTAAATGTCCCATTTTATTTTGGTGGCACAGCGCTACTGATTGTTGTTGGTGTCGCAATCGATACTATTTCTCAAATTGAATCGCATCTAATAATGAGAAATTATGATGGGTTTATGAAAGCTGGTCGTGTACGTGGCAGACATTGAGGCTTATGTGAATAGTAATGATCAAGAAAAGACGATTACAGTTAAGACACCTGATGAAGTGAAAATCATGTATCAAGCAAACCAGATTGTTTCTGGTGTGCTAAGTATGCTTGAAAGTGAAATCGCACCTGGAATTTCCACATTAGCACTAGACAGGTTGGCTGAAGAATTTTGTCGTGATCATAACGCGCTACCTGCTTTTAAAGGGTATAAAGGATATCCTGCGAGTCTTTGCGCATCAGTTAATGAAGAAGTTGTACACGGTATACCATCAAAAAAGAAAATTTTACAAGAAGGAGATATAATCTCCTTAGATTTCGGGACCCTTTACGATGGGTTTTACGGAGATGCCGCAATTACTGTAGCCGTTGGCGAAATACAACCTCAGATTGCGCTTTTGCTTGATGTTACTGAAATCGCGTTAAGAAAAGGAATTGAACAGGTCGTTATCGGAAATAGAATATCCGATATATCTCGTGCAATTCAGAATTATGCAGAACAGCATGGCTTCTCAGTTGTCAGGCAATTTGTTGGGCATGGTATTGGGAAAAACCTCCATGAAGCCCCTGAAATACCTAATTATGTTCAAAGGCAAGCTTCACCTCGTATTATTGAGGGGATGGTACTTGCAATTGAACCTATGATTAATATTGGGTCTGGAAAAATTAAAATTCTAAATGATCAATGGACTGTTATTACTGCGGACTGTAAACCCTCAGCCCATTTCGAACATTCAGTTGCGGTATCAGTCGATGGACCGATTGTCCTCAGCGAGCGCTTGGTTAAAGGATGCAGTTTCCGTCAGAGCAAAGGGTAACTCACGGATAATTGTTGAGATACTATTGAAAGCAGTTGTTAGTTTAAGAATATTTAGGTATCATTAAAATTTTTTTCTCGGTTGATCGGGAGTGGGATATAATATGGCGAAAGAAGATGCCATTGAAGTCGAAGGCACTATTATTGAACCATTACCGAACGCCATGTTTCAGGTAGAACTTGACAATGGCCATAAAGTGTTGGCGCATATATCTGGTAAAATGCGAATGCATTATATCAAAATTCTTCCTGGTGATAGGGTAACCGTTGAACTGTCTCCATATGATTTAACAAGAGGCAGAGTAACTTTCCGTGCTAAGGGTGGTAAAGGGAAGAAATAATAAAAACGTCAGGGGGATGAAATGAAAGTTCGTTCATCGGTTAAAAAGATATGCAGTGAATGTAAAATTTTAAAACGTAAGGGTGTTGTCAGGGTTAGTTGTGCAAACAAGAAGCATAAACAGCGGCAAGGATAACCCCCATCAAATTTTAAAATTCAGCAAGATTCAGATTAAGGAGTAAAAACTTGGCACGAATAGCTGGTGTGGATTTACCACGCAACAAACACATGGATCGAGCACTGACTTATATCTTTGGCATTGGTTTAACTTCTGCGCGCCAAATTCTAGAGAAGGCAGATCTACCTTTTCAGATGAACAGTGATGATTTAAGCAGTGATGATGTCGGCCGTATTAGAATCATTATAGAAAACGAGTATGTTGTTGAGGGTGATCGAAGGCGAGAAGTCTCAATGGATATTAAAAGACTTATGGATTCAGGTTGTTATCGAGGACGACGCCATCGACGAGGTCTTCCTTGCAGGGGGCAAAGAACAAAAACAAATGCCCGCACGCGGAAAGGTCCAAGGCGTGGAGCTGCTGTTCGGAAAAAATAATTTTTCAATGAACTGTTCTGAATCGATACGCAACTAGGAGCAAATATGGCAAAAGCTGGTAAGGTTAACGTAAAAGTTAAGAAAAAAGACAAAAAAAATATTCCGGAAGGAATTGTCTATATTTATTCAACCTTCAATAACACTGTTGTCACCATTTCAGATAGACAAGGTAATACTCTATCTTGGTCAAGTGCAGGTGTTCTTGGTTTTAAAGGGTCAAGGAAGTCCACTCCCTTTGCTGCACAAAATGCTTTAAGCGATGCTGTGGCCAAAGCAAAAGAACACGGATTACGTAAAGTTGAGGTTCGAGTAAAAGGACCTGGCCCAGGTAGGGAAGCTGCATTGCGAGCCCTAACATCTGTTGAATTGGACGTTAGTCGCATTATTGATGTTACGCCTCTTCCGCATAACGGATGTAAGCCGCCCAAACGAAGACGAGTATAGTCTTCAAACCGTCATAAAAGCCGTTGTATATGTCTTGAAGTAAAACCAGGACAATAATTGGAGGTATAAGTTGGCTAGATATACAGGAGCATCCTGCAGACTTTGCAGACGCGAAAACCTGAAAATGTTCCTTAAGGGCGATCGCTGCTATTCAGATAAATGTGCTTTTGAAAGGCGTTCTTTTGCACCCGGGCAACACGGACAAAATAAATTTCGTAAGGTTTCCGATTACGCTGTTCAGCTTCGTGAAAAACAAAAGGTTAAACAGACGTATGGTATGTTTGAAGCTCAGTTTCGACGCTATTTCGAAAGAGCAGAAAGCGCCAAAGGCGTAACCGGTGAAAATCTTCTTATCATGCTTGAAAGACGATTTGATAATACCTTATATCGAATAGGTTTTGCCAGTTCACGTGACCAAGCTCGGCAAATGGTGCGACATGATTTGTTCCATATCAATGGTAAAAAGGTAAATATTCCGTCGTATCAGGTTAAGCTTGGTGACGTTATTACCTTAAAAGAGAAAAATCATAAAAATGAAGTTATCATAGATAATTTAGAAGGAGCTGTACGTCGCGGGTTACCGGGCTGGCTTGAGCTTGATCAAGGTAGATTTCAGTGCGTTGTCAAAGCGTTACCAAACCGAGACGGAATAACGATGCCAATTCAGGAACAGTTGATTGTCGAGCTGTACTCCAAGTAACTTTTATCGTTAGGTATTGCATGGCACAGGAAATTCGGGACGATAATCCCTTTTATAAAAACTGGCACACTCTTATTACTCCAGAAAAACTTGAAGTGAATGAGGGCACACTTACTACTCGTTACGGTAAGTTTATTTGCCAGCCTTTAGAGCGGGGATTCGCTACCACAATTGGAAATTCGTTGCGGCGTATAATGCTGTCTTCTATTCGAGGGGCTGCAATCGCTTCAATAAAATTGAACAACGCATTGCATGAATTTACGACTATAGTTGGTGTTCATGAGGATGTTGCTGAAATCATTCTTAATCTTAAACAAGTTAGGCTTAAGCTCAATGGTCCCGAGTCGAGAACTGTTGTAATCGAAAAAACCGGCCCTGGGAAAGTGTTAGCCGGGGATATAAATTGCGGTGCTTATGTTGAAGTTATGAACCCGGAACTTGTTGTGTGTACAATTACAAGCGATATTACCTTCCGGGCTGAACTTGAAGTTCTTTGGGGCAAAGGCTATGTGCCTGCTGAACAAAATAAAAAAGAAGGGCAACCTATCGGAGTCATTCCGATAGATGCTGCATTCTCACCCATTATTCGTGTTCAATGCGTTGTCAGTCAAGCTAGAGTTGGACAACAAACTGACTATGATCGACTTACTATTGAAATTGAAACCGATGGTAGTGTCGAACCGCAGAATGCACTTGCGTACGCTGCTAAAATCCTTAAAGAGCAGATGGCTATATTTATTAACTTTAACGAGGAAACAGCTAAGGCACCTGATAGTTCCGAAGGGGATGATGACGGTAAAGCGTATCCTCCTTTTCTTGATAAAAACGTTGAAGATCTGGAATTATCTGTTCGTTCGGCCAATTGTTTGAAAAATGCTCAGATTCAATATATTGGACAACTCGTTAATAAAACAGATGCAGAAATGCTGAAAACAAAAAATTTCGGTCGGAAGTCACTGAACGAAATTAAAGCTTTACTCTCTGAACATAATTTGACCCTCGGTATGAAATATGATGGATGGGTCATTCCCGAAAAACGAGAAGAAAAATCTGAAGAATAATTCTTTTTTTTCTAAAAAGATCTTTTTTTAAGACGAAAGGATAGGACCATGAGACACAGAAAAGCAGGTCGAAGACTTGGCCGCACAACTTCTCACCGTGATGCAATGCTGAGGAATATGGTTACCTCATTGCTTGATCAAGAACGAATTGTAACCACTGTGCCTAAAGCTAAAGAGGCGAGGCGCCTGACCGAACAAATGATTACTCTCGGGAAACGGGGAGATTTACATGCTCGTAGGCAGGCTATGGCTTATATCCGTTCTGGAAATATTGTGGCCAAGCTTTTCGACCAGTTAAGTAATCAGTATGCAGATAGGCAAGGGGGGTATACTCGGATTATTAGAACTGGTAATCGATCTGGTGATGCTGCTCCTATGGCTATTATAGAATTGGTTGACTATAAAGAGAACGTAGCTGAGGTTGCGGCAGTACAAGAACAATAATTCGGTATATCTATGATTTTTTGGGAAGCTGGTATGGAATTTCATACCAGCTTTTTTTTTAGGTGAATGAATATGGCAATGAATCCTTTTGATCAAGATTTACCTCCAGACCGTACCAAAGTTGATCAGCAGAATTTTCATTTTCATTGTCATCGCGAAATAAGCTGTTTCCTTTCATGCTGTCGGAATGTCGATATGTTGCTTTTTCCTTATGACATTCTACAGCTGAAAAGGTGTCTCAATCTTCATTCCTCAGAATTTCTTCATAAGTACACACAATTATGCGAAGGGAGCCACGCGTATTTTCCTGGCCTAAAATTAAAATTAACCGAAGACCAAAACCATTCCTGCCCTTTTCTAAATGAGGAAGGGTGTGCAGTCTATAAAAATAGGCCATCCGCCTGCCGCACCTATCCTCTCGAACGTGGCGTTGAACAACTTGGACAGGGGGAAGGGCGTCGACTCAGAACCCATTATTATTTGACCCATCATTTATACTGCAAGGGGCATTGTGAAGAGCGTTCCTATACCATTAAGCAATGGGAGCGTGACCAGATGCTTTACGAATATAATTTATATAATGATTTATGGGCGGAACTTGATGCTTTTTTTTCTACTAATCCGTGGGCTGGAGAAGGGTTAGCTGGACCATATCAACAGCTTGCATTTATGGTTTGTTACAATGTTGATGGATTTCGTTCGTATGTCGAAAAACACGATGTGCTAAATGAGTTCAGATTAAAAAAAGATGAACGCCAAAAAATTGCGAATAATGACTGCCACTTGCTCAGTTTTGGCTTTAATTGGCTGCAATATGTCTTAGGTGGGCGGAAGAATCTTGTCAAAAAATAAACTGTTTTGAGATTATTGAGTGAAGCCTATCTTGGTGGAGTACCGGAAAGGTCAACTTGAAATATTTAACAGATTGTGATATAATAATTAGTTTGTTTCTTTAACCGTTTGCTTGCTTCAAATAAACAAGCAATACAATTACTCACATCCCATGAAATGCCTTTGGTGTTCCGTCGTATAAGCGGGATTGGCTTGCGGGATGGTGGAATCAACCAAAATAGGAGATTTTTATGGCACCTGTTACAATGCGTCAAATGCTCGAGGCTGGGCTTCACTTTGGTCACCAAACCAGAAGATGGAATCCGAAAATGAAACCCTATATTTATGGGCCTCGGAACGGAATCTATATTGTTAATCTTGATATCACTATGAAATTGTTTAAGAAAGCATACAATTACATGGTGGATGCAATAACAGGGGGCGGTACAGTCCTTTTTGTTGGTACCAAGCGGCAGGGACAGGTCATCATTAAAGAAGAGGCTGATCGATGCGGTATGTTCTATATTAATCATCGATGGCTTGGCGGGATGATGACGAACTTTCAGACAATCAAGCATTCCGTTGACCGTTTGAAAAAAATTGAAGCCATGCAAGCTGATGGTTCAATTAATAGGTTTCCTAAGAAAGAAATATTGCAGATGGAAAAAGAACGGATAAAACTTGATCGGAATATCGGTGGTATCAAGAATATGCGTTCTCTTCCCAGTGTTCTGTTTGTTGTTGATCCCAAAAAAGAAGATATTGCTGTTGGCGAGGCGGTTAAACTCGGTATTCCTGTTGTAGCCTTAACCGATACAAATTGCGATCCGGAAGGAATTGATTTCGTAATACCAGGTAATGATGATGCCATTCGGGCCATTAAACTTATCACCTCTATGATGGCTGAAGCTGTACTTGAGGGCAAGGCACGTCGCGGCGAAGAGGCAGAACCTAATATAGATGAACTGGAAACTGCCATGACTCAGGATGTTGATGAGGATCTGGCCGCTAAGGTTGATGAAGAATAATAAGACAGTATTTCGCTAAGATTCATCTTCTCGATAGCTTCCGTCGACAATGAGACCGTTGCGCTCTCATTGTCGACAGCTATTTTGTTGAATTTTTTTTGTCAGATTATAGATGATTCGTTTTCTGTAACTAAGGAGATTGCATCGTGAATATTACAAGCCAGATGGTCAAAGAACTCCGGGATAAAACTAATGCCGGTATGATGGACTGCAAAAAAGCCTTGAGCGAAACAGCGGGCGATATGGAAAAGGCCGTCGATCTGTTACGGCAGAAAGGATTGGCTGTTGCTGCGAAACGTGCCGGTCGTGAAACCAAGGAAGGCGTGGTAGTGTCCTACATCCATGCCGGAGGGAAACTTGGTGTAATGGTGGAGGTTGGGTGCGAGACTGATTTTGTAGCTAAGACCGATGACTTCAAGGTTTTTGCTAAAGATATCGCCATGCATATAGCTGCTGTCAATCCTATTGCTATAAGCCGCGAAGAAGTCCCAGCTGATATCCTTCAACGGGAAAAAGATATTTACATTAATCAAGCGTTGGAGTCAGGGAAACCGCAACAAATTGTCGAGAAGATGGTCGGCGGCAAGGTTGAAAAATATCTCGCTGAAATTTGCCTGCTTGAGCAAAAATATGTAAAAAATCCCGATTTAACGGTGCAGGATTTGCTGAATGAATTGGTCGGGAAAATGGGAGAGAATATTTCAATCAAGAAGTTCGCTCGTTTTCAGATCGGCTGACGCTCATTTTAATATCATCGATTTGAGTTGCAGAGGTCGGTAGAATGAAATTTAAGAGAGTACTCTTGAAAATCAGCGGTGAAGCGCTGATGGGCGACAAGGCCTATGGTATAAGTACCGATGTGATTCGATTTCTATCCCGGGAAATTCAAGCCCTTGATAATCTTGGCATCGAACTGGCTCTTGTGGTGGGTGCGGGTAATATTTTTAGGGGTGTTGCCGGAGCCGCTAGCGGTATGGATAGGAGTTCGGCGGACAATATGGGAATGCTGGGAACGGTTATGAACTCTTTAGCCGTTCAGGACGGGCTTGAGAGTCTGGGAATTCCCGCCAAGGTTATGTCGGCCATAACCATGCTGAATGTCTGTGAACCCTATGAGCGGCTGAAAGCGCTGGAACATCTTGAAAACAAAAGGGTGGTAATATTTGCCGCTGGCACCGGTAATCCGTATTTTACAACCGACACCGCTGCCGTCTTGCGGGCCTTGGAAATCAAGGCCGATGTTATAATGAAAGCCACTAGGGTCGATGGCGTTTACGATCGCGATCCGGAAATCGACGAAAAAGCAGTCCGCTATCATACCCTTACCTACACGACCGTCCTCCGTGAAGATCTCCGAATCATGGATGCTGCCGGGATTTCCCTTGCCCGTGACAATAACCTGCCCATTTTTGTTTTTAATATGACAAAACCAGGCAATATCGTCAAAGCTGTCATGGGAGAAGATATTGGTACGCTGATTACGACCTGAGGGCGATTTTGTCCTCATCAACAGGAAAGAACTTTTCTTTATCTTGAATCTCTTCAATCCGTGACTACTGGATTACGCTTTGCGAGGGTCATATGACAAACGCTATTATAGATCAATTGAAAGAGAAAATGACGTCAAGTCTTGATGCCCTGAAGCGTGAATTGGTGAAAATTAGAACCGGTCGAGCATCTCTCTCTCTTCTTGATGGGATCAAAGTAAAAGCCTATGGTGCCCAGGTGTCCATGGACCAGGTCGGAACGATGACCATTCCTGAAAATAACATGATCGTCATCAAACCTTGGGATCCGCAAGTTCTTCCCGCCATCGAAAAGGCGATTCTGGCCTCGGGGCTGGGACTCACTCCCGCCAGCGATGGTAATGTGGTTCGGTTGACGATTCCTCCACTCACCGGTGAGCGTCGGAAAGACCTTGTTAAGCAGGTGAAAAAGATTAGCGAAGAGTATAAAGTTGCTATTCGTAACGTCCGCAGGGACTCTATCGAGACCTTGAAAAAACTCAAAAAGGATAAGGAAATTTCTGAAGACGAGATGTTCCGTCTGCAGGAAGAGGCGCAAAAGGTTACAGATGGATTTATCAGTCAGGTTGACGAAATTGCTGGTGGTAAGGAAAAAGAAGTAATGGCGGTCTGACTCCCCCACTTTTGTGTACGCAGGAATCCGTGGCCGAATTACAGCATATCACTCCTGTCCCCTGCCATGTCGCTATTATCATGGATGGCAACGGACGCTGGGCTGAGGAACGAAAGCGCCCCCGCTTGTTTGGGCATAAAGCTGGGGTTGACTCGGTCAGAGAGGTTGTTGAAACGGCCCGAACTCTTGGTGTCTCTTTTTTGACCTTATATGCGTTTTCAACGGAGAACTGGAGCCGACCTTCTAGTGAGGTTACCGGATTAATGGGGCTCTTGAAGAGCTTTCTCCAGTCGGAATTGAGAACCATGCTGAAAAATGATATTCGCCTTTGCTGTCTCGGGCAGCAGGATCGCTTGCCAGCGGAGGTGCAGGCAGTTCTTCAACAAACCATTGCCGACACCCGATTATGCCGCGGCATGACCCTGAACCTTGCCCTGAATTATGGCGGCCGCAGTGAACTCGTCCAAGCCGTTCGCAATCTGGCCAAAAAATGTCAAGAGGGTGCCTTGGAATGGCAAAATATTTCCGAAGCGACCATCAGCGACCATCTGTTTACCGTAGGCCAACCTGATCCTGATCTGCTCATCCGCACCGGTGGAGAAAACCGGCTGTCCAACTTTCTCCTTTGGCAATCGTGCTATACCGAGCTCTATTTTACTGAAGTAAAGTGGCCTGACTTTAAAAAAGATCAGTTTGTGGAAGCTATCAATATCTTTAATCGCCGACAGCGTAGATTCGGGAAGACCGGTGCGCAAATGAAAGCGGAGTGAAAACGATGAGCCGCGTAATTCCTGGGATTCTTATGGCAGGCGGCTGGTTTCTTCTGCTTTTCGGGGGATCGGCCGAACTTTTTTGGGCAGTTGTCGTCTGTGGGGCCGTAATCGCACTGCACGAATATTTCCGCATGACCAGCGTTGCACTCTCCGGAGGCCGCCTGTATGCGACCATTTTTTTCTGTCTTTTTCCCGTATTGGCTGCTTTTTGGGACAGAAGCGATATCGTGCTCGCCGGAGTGATCGGCAGCCTTCTCGCTGCTGTTGCTGTGGCGCTTTACGAGTACACGTCCATTGAAGATGTATTTCAGTATGTCAGCTGTAGCGGCTTCGGCAGCGTCTATATCTCACTCTGCATGGCCCATGTGGTTCTCATTCGGTTTTTACCGCAAGGTCCGTTTTGGCTGACTATGCTGATTGCGGTGGTGGCGGGTTCGGATACGGGAGCCTATTATACTGGCAGGGCGTTCGGCGGGCGTAAGCTCTTCCCCCAGATCAGCCCTAAAAAAACCGTGGCCGGGGGCATCGGCGGACTGGTTGCCGGTATTGCAACCGCGGAAGTAATCAATCTGTTTTTCCCCGGAAAAGTCGACTTTCTCCCCCTCCTTATGGCTGCCGCCCTGTTGATCGTTGTTGGCATCGCCGGTGATTTGACCGAGTCGATGATTAAAAGATCCATGGGGGTCAAAGATTCAGGCACCATTCTGTTCGGCCATGGCGGCCTGCTCGATCGCATCGACAGTTTGTTGTTAACCGGTCCGGTGCTCTTTTATTTGCTCCAATTCCGGATTTTGTGATGAAGACCCTCTCATTGTTGGGGTCCACCGGTTCCATCGGCAGTAACGTGTTAGCGGTGGTGCGGCAGTTTCCAGAACAATTTCGGATCGTCGGCCTAGCGGCAGGACAGCGTGTCGATATCCTCGCCGAGCAGGTACTTGAGTTCAGACCAGAGTGTGTCTCAATCGGCGATCCGGCGCTAGTGGATGCACTGGCCGAAAAACTACCTCCCAGCTATCGTTCCCGTATCGTCTGCGGTTTGGAAGGGAATTGCACCGTGGCCTCTCTGGCTGCCGCGAGCATGGTGGTGTCAGCCGTTGTCGGCGCGGTCGGCCTGTTACCTGTGCTTGCTGCCATCAGGGCAGGCAAAGATATCGGTTTGGCCAACAAGGAAACCTTGGTGATGGCCGGTCGACTGATCATAGAGGCTGTCCAGCGCCATCAGGTACGTCTACTGCCCATCGACTCTGAACACAGCGCTATTTTTCAGGCACTGGAGGCCGGGAGGAGAGAAGATGTTTCCCGGATTATCCTTACAGCCTCCGGGGGGCCGTTTCGTACCTGGAGTCGGGATGCTTTGCGGATAGCCACTCCGGAACAGGCTTTAGCGCATCCCAATTGGACCATGGGTCGGAAAATTTCCATTGATTCCGCAACGCTGATGAATAAAGGGTTGGAGGTGATCGAAGCCCGTTGGCTCTTTGATGTGGCGCCGGAACAGATCGCGGTCATTGTTCACCCGCAATCGATCGTCCATTCTCTGGTGGAATATCAGGATGGATCGGTTGTCGCCCAGTTGGGCATACCGGACATGCGTATCCCCATCGCCTACGCCCTTTCCTATCCGGCACGACTGGAACTGGGTTTAAACCGTCTCAGTCTCGCCCAATGCGGCGGATTAACTTTCGAACAACCCGATCATGCACGTTTCCCTGCCCTGCAGATGGCGTATGATGCTCTGGCCGTGGGCGGTGTGAAACCTGCGGTCCTCAATGCTGCCAATGAAGTTGCCGTTGAGGCCTTTCTTGCCGGCAAAATCGGATTCACCAGAATTGCTGAAATCGTCGCTACCGCTCTGAAGAATACCATGCAGGGAGACGAGCTGGATCTGGAGGCTATCCTGGCAGCTGACCGGGAAGCCCGAACTGTTGCGGAGCGGGAGATTGAGGACACCTGACTGCGATATTGTCGTAACATTCCCATATTACGTTTCCTTCTTCTTATTCGAAATTAATCATTAGGGTTCTCATGAATTCCGTCCTTTCTTTTGTTATTGTTCTGGGTGTCCTTATTTTTGTGCATGAATTCGGCCATTTTCTACTGGCTAAGGCCTTCGGTGTCAGAGTCCTGAAGTTTTCTTTGGGGTTTGGCGGCAAGGTGATTGGTCGGCAATGGGGAGAAACCGAATACCTGATCAGTGCTTTTCCCTTGGGCGGCTACGTGAAGATGTATGGCGAGCAGCAGGGGGAAGAAGTCTGCCAGGAGGATCTACACTGTTCTTTTTCTCACAAACCGGTCTGGCAGCGGTTCGCTATCGTCTTTGGCGGGCCACTGTTTAACCTGTTGTTTGCAATAATTCTCTTCTTTTGCATCTTCGTCTTTGCTGGTCTGCCCGAATCGGTTGACTCCACAAAGATCGGCGAGGTTACCGCTGGATCGGTAGCCGAACAGGTGGGGCTCAAGTCCGGCGACGTGGTCCAGACTATCAATGGTCAACCGACAACCTCCTGGACGCATGTTTCCGATCGGATCAAGGACAGTCATGGACAGGCTGTGACCCTGGTGGTTGACCGTAAGGGACAGGAATTGACCTTTACCGCCAAACCCACCATGCAGAAGGTGAAAAATTTGTTTGGTGAGGCTGTCGGGGATCGGTATATGCTCGGCATCGTCCGGAGTGACGAGGTCCTCTATAAGCAAGCAACCATTGGCGAGTCGTGCAAGGCTGCCCTGATTCAGACCTGGAATCTGGGGTATCTCACGATCATGGGTATTGTCAAGATGGTGCAGCAGGTCATTCCGGCCAGCGAACTGGGCGGGCCGATCAGGATCGCCGAAATCGCCGGGCAACAATTCGAGGCGGGGTGGATGCATCTCCTCTATTTCATGGGGCTGTTGAGTGTCAATCTCGGTATTCTTAACCTGTTGCCCATCCCGGTGCTTGATGGTGGGCATCTTGTTTTTCTCTCTATGGAAGCAGTGCGCCGCAGACCTTTAAGCGAACGGACCATGGACATCAGCCAGAAAATTGGTATCGTCATCTTAAGCACCTTGATGATTTTTGTTTTTTATAATGATATTGCCAGACTGGTCAAACGATGGCTGATATCCTGATTCTGGCCATTGAGACAGCTACCGGATGCGGCAGTGTCGCACTGACGGCAGGAAGTATAAAAGACGGCAAGGTGCTGGCCGAATACACCCTGCAACCCGACACCACCCATTCGCGGCGGTTACTCGGTTCTGTTGAAGCCATGATGCGAGCAGCCGGTACAGATTGGCACGATCTGGATGCGGTTGCCGTCAGCCAGGGGCCGGGCTCTTTCACCGGGCTGCGCATCGGTATGGCTGCGGCCAAGGGCATCGCCATGGCCGCCGAGGTTCCGCTGGTCGGGGTGCCCACGCTCGATGGGCTGGCCGCCCAGGTGACTGCGATCGACCTGCCGGTCTGCTGCCTGCTCGATGCCAGGAAACAGCAGGTATATGCTGCGTTTTATCGGTACTTTGACGATTTCAGTTATCGCTGTACCAGCGAGGTTCTTGTCCTCTCTCCGGAAGAACTCATCATGAGAATCGAGGAGCCAACCCTAGTGGCCGGTCCTGGTATCATGGCCTGTCAAGCGCAGCTTGCGGCCCATCAGCAGGTTCGGCTGCTGCCTGCCGGATATCTCCATCCGCGGGCAGCACTCATTGGGTTTTGCGGCGCACGTCTCTTAGAGGATGGAGCGGCAGGTAGTGGTTGCGACCTTGTTCCTTTGTATGTACGCGCCTCTGAGGCGGAATTGAATCTGCGGTAACAGGAAGGAACGAGTAGGGAGCGGAAATGATTGAACGCAGAATAACCCGACAAATTCATATCGGTACGGTGGCGATCGGTGGTGATGCCCCCATTTCGGTACAGTCGATGACCAATACCGATACCAGTGACGTAGCGGCAACGGTGCATCAAATTCATCAACTGGAGCGAGCTGGATGTGAACTGATCCGGGTGGCTGTTCCCGACATGGAGGCGGCGCAGGCACTGGTCTCGATCAGAGCGCAGATTGCCATTCCACTGATTGCCGATATCCATTTCGATGCTCGGCTGGCAGTAGCCGCGATGGAGCATGGGGCCCAGGCGATCAGGATCAATCCCGGCAATCTCGGCGGTCCGGAGAAACTTGCCCGGGTGGTGACGGCCGCCAAGAGGCACGGGGTGCCGATCCGGGTCGGCGTCAATTCCGGTTCCATCGAGAAACCTATACTCAAACAATACGGCTACCCCACCCCAGAACGTCCGGATGCTTTGATTGCAAGCGCGCTCGGCAATGTCCATCTGCTTGAGCAGCTCGGTTTTTCTGACATCAAGATATCCATTAAATCTTCCGATACCCTGACCACCATTGCCGGTTACCGGCAGTTGGCACAACAGACCGACTATCCTTTGCACCTTGGTGTTACCGAGGCTGGCGGGCTCATTGCCGGTACAGTCAAGTCCAGTGTCGCCTTGGGCATTCTTTTGTCTGAGGGGATCGGCGACACCTTCAGAATCTCGCTGACCCGCGATCCGGTGGAAGAAATCCGGGTCGGCTATGAACTGCTCCGTTCGCTGCGCATCCGGGAAAGGGGACCGGAGCTGATTTCCTGCCCTACCTGCGGTCGGACCCGGCTCGATCTCTTTTCTTTGGCAGAAAAGGTGGAACAGCATCTCCAGACCATGCAGTCCAACCTCAAGGTGGCGGTCATGGGTTGTGTGGTCAACGGACCAGGGGAGGCGCGGGAGGCTGATATCGGTATTGCCGGTGGCCACGGTGTCGGTATTATTTTTAAAAAAGGCGAGATCTACAGGAAGGTTGCGGAAGCGGAGTTGTTGCCGGTTTTTCTGGCGGAGCTGGATAAACTGGAAGCCGAACACAAAAGCCGGACTGCACGCTAGACTGCTTTTGATCTTTATTTCATTGCTTGGTTGTATTCGAACGGAGACCCGATATGCGTTATTCACAGATGTTGCTGCCCACTTCCAAGGAAACCCCTTCCGAGGCCGACGTTATCAGTCATCAGCTTCTGGTACGGGGTGGATTCATCCGCAAACTGACCTCGGGGATGTACACCTTTTTGCCGATGGGTTTTCTCGTTCTGCAGAGGGTGACGGAAATCGTGCGTCAGGAAATGAACCGCGCGGGTGCTCAGGAAATTCTGATGCCCATGGTGCAGCCGGGCGACCTTTGGCAGGAATCCGGGCGTTGGCAGAAATACGGCCCTGAACTGCTGCGTTTTAAGGATCGTCATGATCGTGATTACTGTCTCGGACCGACCCATGAGGAAGTGGTGACCGACATTGCCCGCCGCGAGTTGCAGTCCTACCGGCAGATGCCGATTAATTTGTACCAAATCCAGACCAAGTTCCGTGACGAAATCAGACCGCGCTTCGGCCTGATGCGCGGCCGCGAATTCGTGATGAAGGATGCCTACTCCTTTGATGTCGATGATGCTGGTGCCAGCCGCAGTTATGAGATTATGCGGGATGCCTATTACCGAATTTTCGAGCGTTGTGGCTTGGATTTTAGGGCAGTGGAGGCGGACAGCGGTGCAATTGGCGGTTCTTTTTCCCATGAGTTTATGGTCCTGGCCGAAACGGGTGAAGATACCCTGGTGATCTGCGAGTCCTGCAGCTATGCGGCCAATGTCGAGAAAGCTGCAATTGTCTTGGAGGCAGCCGTTCCCGTTGAGGTTGCTCTGCAGGAGTTGGTCCGGGTGGAGACCCCGGGCATGAAAAAAGTGGACAAAGTTGCCGAATTTCTCAAGGTGCAACCCGCCGATCTGATCAAGACCATGTTCTACCTTGCTGATGGTGAGCCGGTAGCCGCACTGATACGAGGCGATCGCGAGGTGCAAACGGTCAAGTTGAAGAATTTGCTGGGGGCTGCGGATGTCGAGCCCATGGACGAGGACCAGGTCTGGCAGCAGACGCGGTTACCTGTCGGGTATCTGGGACCGGTGGGGCTGCCGTTAAAGATGGTTGCCGATCAGGAAGTGATGCGGATGGTCAACGCGGTGACCGGGGCTAATGCAAAAGGATTGCACCTTACCGGCGTCAATCCTGGCCGTGATTTCCAGCCCGATGTGGTGGGGGATCTGCGCCAGATCACGGTAACCGACCATTGTCCCTCCTGCGGGGGAGGGCTGCGCCTGAAAGAGGGCATTGAGGTCGGCCATATTTTCAAACTGGGAACGAACTATTCCGAAGCGATGGCAGCCACCTTCCAGGACAGGGACGGCCAGGAAAAACCCTTTGTCATGGGCTGCTACGGCATCGGCGTCAGCCGGGTGGTGGCCGCCGCTATCGAGCAAAATCATGACGCCAAAGGTATTATTTTTCCTTTACCTCTGGCCCCGTTCCAGGTGATTGTTTTGAATCTCGGCCCCAAAGATGCAACCTACTGTCAGGCAGCGGAACAGCTGTATCTCGACCTGAAGGGACAGGGGCTTGATATCTTGTATGATGACCGCGATGAACGGCCGGGATCCAAGTTTAACGATGCCGACTTGCTGGGCATCCCCTACCGGCTCACTGTGGGTAAGACCTTTGAGAAGGAGGGCAAGGTGGAGCTGCGTTCTCGGAAAACCGGGGAAACGCAGGTTCTTGTCTTGGCAGAGGCTGTCGAGCAGATCACGGCGCTCATCCGGCAGGGGCTTGCCTTTGCTGAGAGAGAAAAGAGTAATTGATGCCGCCAAAGGTTAGCTCAATAATGGGCCAACAACTTCATCGGATTCGTCTTTAGGGTCGGAATACAACAGAAACGATGCCGGATATTAAGCACCTCCTTTCCCTGGCCTCAGGGTATCTCCACGATGTGGATCTTGCCCCGTTAACTCAGGCCTACGAGTTCATCACCGAACGGCACGCCGGGCAACGTCACTCTTCCGGCGAACCTTATGTCGAGCATCTGCTGGCGGTTGCTTCCAGTCTGGCCGCCATGAAGCTCGATCTCGATGCCATTGTGGCCGGCCTTCTCCACGGTACGCTTAAGGAAAAAGTTGCCACCCTGGATGAGCTGAAGAAAAAATTCGGCAACGATGTCGCCAATATCGTCAACGGTGCAACCCGGATCACCAATGTCCGTTATAATTCGCAGTTGGCTCATGAGGCGGAAAACATCCGTAAACTCCTGCTGGCTATGGGGGCGGATATTCGGGTGTTGCTGGTCCGGTTGGCCGACAGGCTGCAAGATATGCTCACCCTCGATACCAGCAATGAAGAGGTGCGGCGTTACAAGGCCCGGGAAACCATGGATCTGTATGCCCCACTCGCCAGCCGCATCGGTATCGAGTGGCTCAAGCGCGAGCTGGAGGATCTGGCCTTCAAATATCTTTTCCCGGTCGAGTATGCGGACCTGACAAACCATCTTGAAAGCACGATGGGCGAGCGTCAGGCCTATGTCGATGAAGTCAAAGAAATACTCAATAATAGACTTAAGGCCAGCAAGATTGAACCGGTGCGGATTATCGGCCGTCCCAAACATATCTATTCCATTTACAAGAAACTGTTAGCCCAGAAGATACCCCTGGAGCGGGTCTATGATAAGGTTGCCTTCCGCATCATTGTCCGTTCCATTAAGGAATGTTACCAGGCACTAGGGACGGTGCATGCGGATTGGACACCGGTGCCTGGTCGGATCAAAGATTTTATCAGTGCGCCGAAGTCAAACAATTACCAGTCGTTGCATACCACCGTTGCGGGGCCTCGCGGGCATTTTATTGAGATTCAGATTCGTACCGAGGAGATGGACCGGATTGCGCAGGAAGGTGTGGCTGCCCACTGGGCTTATAAAGAGGGCCAAAAAATTACCAGTGGCGACGCCCGGCTGTTCAAAGATCTCAAGTTATTGGTGCAATCGCTCCAGGATGTTGAGGATCCGAGCGAGTTTATGGAGTCGGTGCGCGGTGAATTGTTCGAGCCCGACGTTTATGCCCTGACCCCCACGGGCGCGGTTCGCGAATTACCCCGTGGCAGCACACCTATTGATTTCGCTTACGCTATCCATACCGCCATAGGCGACACCTGTGTCGGGGCCAAAGTCAACGGTCATATCGTCCAGCTCAAGCATGAACTACAGAGCGGCGATATTGTAGAGATTCTTACCAAAAAGCAGCAGCATCCCCGTCGTGCCTGGTTACAACTGGTCAAGACCAGTCGGGCCCGAACCAGAATTCGCCAATATTTCCGACGAGAGGAAAAGGAACGATCGTTGAAACTCGGTCGCGAGATCTGCGAACGGGAATTGAAAAAACACGATGTTAACCTGGGAGGGTTGTTGAAAAGCGGTCTTCTTCGTCTGCTGCTCAAACAACTCCATTGCAGTTCGCTCGACGATATGCTCGTCCGGGTTGGGGAAGGCTCCATCACTATCCCGCATCTGATGCGGACCCTGCAGCCGGAAGAATTCCGTGAGGCCGAAGAAAAGCGGCGGATGGCGGAGATGGTTGAGCGCGCGCATCGGGCTGCCGAGGAACAACACCGAACCCATCCGCTACGGCGCAATATTGTCGATATTGACGGAGTGGACGGCATGCTGGTCAGGGTCAGCCAGTGCTGCCATCCGGTCCCCGGTGACGCCATCATCGGCTTTATCACTACCGGCTCCGGCATCTCCATCCACAAGGCCGAGTGTCCGAACCTGCTGGCAACCGATCCGACCCGTTGGCTTGATGTTACCTGGGCGGGTTCGCCGCAGAACACCCATCGGGCGTCATTGCAGATCCGGGCTGAAAATCGTAAGAACCTGTTGGCGGAAATCAGCAGCACCATCAGCGCCGACGATGCTGATATCGTTGAATTGAATGCCAAGACAACGGTGGAGAATATCGCGGAACTCGACATCCTGCTCGAGGTGGTCAATCTGAAGCATCTGCAGCAGCTGCAGCAACACTTATTGCAGATGCCGGAAGTGATCGAGGTCCGCAGGCGGTAACAACGTGGCTGCGGATTTTGTCCAGAAGAGGGTGCCTTGATGGATCTGGCAACGTGCGAGATTTGTGGCAATGAAATTGTCGCCGGAAAGTCGCAATGTCCTTACTGCCAAGCCGAATGTACCGGTACCCGTCCCCGAACGGATGGTCTCTCGCACCTGACCATCAATCTGGAAAAAGGCATGCCGCTGGTGCATCAGGCCCTGGAGCGGCTGGAGAGGGCAATCTGTACCGGCAGCAGTCAAGGCTTCAAGGTGCTCACCTTCATCCATGGGTATGGATCAAGCGGTGAGGGCGGTGCCATCAAAACAGCGGTACTTCGTCAGCTGCAATTTCTCAGCCATCAAGGCCGAGTCAAGGCGATCATCCCCGGCGAGGAATTTGAAGGTCGATCTGGTCGTGGCCGTCAGTTGCTGCGTCGTTTTCCTTTTTTGGCAAATCATCGCGATCTCAATCGTGCCAATCCCGGGGTTACCCTTGTGATCCTTTAACCGGGTACACCAACGCCTGTCTGGCTTGGCGGTGTATACGAAAAATTTTGCATAAATCCAACCAAGGAGGAAATATGAGAAGCGGCGATCGCCCTGTCGGCAGTCTACGCCCGGTCAGCGTGGAATATGGTTTTCAGCCCAATGCCGACGGCTCAGTGCTGATCAGGATGGGCAATACCCATGTACTCTGCGGGGTAACCGTCGAAGCCAAGGTGCCGCCTTTTCTCAAAGGGAGCGGCCAGGGGTGGATAACTGCCGAATACAGCATGCTGCCCTGTGCCACCAACAGTCGGGGCCGACGAGAAGCGGTTTCCGGTCTTTCTGGCCGCACCCATGAGATCCAGCGGTTGATCGGGCGGTCTCTGCGGATGATGGTCGATCTGCGGCTTTTGGGCGAGCATACCCTACGAATTGATTGCGATGTCCTCAATGCCGATGGCGGGACCCGTTGCGCCTCAATCACTGGCAGCGCCTTGGCGCTCAGACAGGCGCTCGGTAACATGGTGGAGCGGCGGCAGATTGCGTCCTTGCCGGCAATCCTGCCAGTGGCGGCTGTCAGCGCCGGGGTGGTGGCCGGTCGGCCGGTGCTGGATCTCGATTACGCGGAGGATTCTGACGCCGATGTCGATGCCAATTTTGTGATGAGCCACGATGGACGTTGGATTGAGGTGCAGACCACGGCAGAGGGGGCGCCCTTTCGGCCGGAATTGTTCACGGCCATGGCGGAATTGGCTTCCCTGGGTATTCAGCAGTTATTCGGACTGTGGGAGGATGGTAGGGATAAGGTATGACGCATAGATTGGTGAGTGGGAGCTGAGACGAAGCCTTTCTCTTAGCCTGTCAGCGGTCATGAAATTGGTTGGATTAGGCCTGTCTGATCCTGTTGTCAATCTATAATCGAAGAAAATTTTAGCGCTTTTAGATAGTTAACGTAGACATTTGTCGTGTCCACTTTAAGCTCCTGCAGGGCTCGCAAGCATTCCTCCGGCTTACCTTGTTCGTAGGCAATGACCGCTTGCAGAATAGGGAAAAGGGGGCCTTTCTGATGGACGAGTGCCTCCTTGACCCCTTCGGTGAGAGGGAGTTTTTCCATTGCCAGCTGCATGGTGGTGTCGAGGATGGCGTCGATCAATGAAAAAAGGCCGAGGATGAAAAGCTCAGAGGCGTCTGCAGCATATCGGCATCCTGCGGCCAGTAGTTCGCAAAATTTGGCCCTGATCAGGGAAAGCCGCAGCAGTTCTGTGGGTTTTTCTGCCGCTAGCTCGGAGATGACTACCAGTATAATAAAACGGCGAATCTCTATTTCCCCCAGATAAATCATAGCCTGACGGATGGACGTCACTTCTTGCAGCAGATAATAGTATGCCGAGTTGATATAACGGAGCAGCTTGTAGGCGATAGCAACATCGGATTCGATGATTTTCTGCAGGTTGTCCATCGAGGTGTCTGGTTTGTTAATCTCGGCCAGCAACCTGATTTTGCTGATTTTGATCGATGAAACCTCTCGCATTTTGATAGATTCTGGTTTGGCAAAGAAATAACCCTGAAAATAATGGAAGCCAAGTTTACGGGCGTGTTCGAATTCCGCATAGGTTTCGATTTTTTCGGCGAGATATTTGATGTTGAAGCGGGACAGCCGGTAGAGAATCCGTTCGATCTCATTTGCGGTCGAAAGGCGGTAGTCAATTTTGATGATATTGGCCAATTCGATCAGCGGCATCAGCGCTTTGTTGAACACAAAATCGTCCAGAGCAATCGTATAGCCTAGCTTGGAAAGTTTGATGCAAGCCGCCATCACCTCTGGGGTGGGCAGCACATCCTCCAGGATTTCGACGACAATGGCATTTTTGGGAAAGGAATAGGCAATCTCTTTGAGGAGGAGATTTTCGGTAAAATTGATAAAACAGAGCTTGTTGCCTGCGACTTTTTCAATCCCTTCGGTGAGAAAGGTGGTGGACAGCAGGCTGGTGGTGGCCCGGTCGCCACTGAGTTCACCCAGGTGCAACCCCAGGGTTTGGCGGAAGAGCAGTTCGTAGGCGAACAACTTTTTTTGTGCGGTGAAGATCGGCTGCCGAGCTATATAGACATACATTGCGAATCCTGCCAGTAAACTCTCAATTCAATATTACTAAGAGTATATGGTAACCACTCGGCTTTAACCAAGAAAAAACGTATGTTATGGCAAGATTCTCCGGAGCAGTTGCAGGCCATCAGGCGTTACCGATTCGGTTTGATGCAGGTGTTCGATCTCGGCAAGCGGGATAAACCGGCCGTAGTCGATCTCTTCGGCCTGTAGGGTGAAGGGGCCGTTGCTGGTACAGGAAAAAATGCGGCCCCACACCTTGTTATCAGCATCTTCATAGTATTGATCGAAAAGGAACCGGAGTTTGGCGTTGACCAAACCCAGCTCTTCCCGAAGTTCGCGTTGCGCTGATTCTTCGTAGCTTTCCCCGGTAAGAACGACTCCGCCGGCGGCAAGATCCCAGTAGCCGGGATAAATGTCTTTGCTCTTGGTTCGTTTTTGGATGAATAACTCGCCGCCACTATTGAAGACCAGAATATAGGAGGCTCGGTGGATAAGTTTTTGTTGCCGCATAATGCGGCGGGCGACTGCACCGATGGGACAGTTGTCCCGGTCAACGATTGCGACGATTTCTTCGGCAGGGTTTGGGGTCAAGGATGGACCGCCTCCAGCGGTACTGATTACATCTGCAGGTGTTTAAACTCCCAGCAGCGGTGAATGCGAGGGTTCCGTCGAAAATCACGGGGAACGGTCTCCTCGCTGATCTCCTGCACCGCAAATTTCTGGAGGAGCGATTCGTCCAGTTTGAACTTGCGGAAATTAGTGGAAAAGATCAGCATCCCGCCTTTGGCCAGGTGCTGCATGGCCAGATGGAGCAGGGGGAGATGATCGTTTTGAATGTCAAAGGTCTGTTTGCGGTGCCGCGCGTTGGAAAAGGTTGGCGGGTCAACAAAGATAAGACCGTAGCGTTCGTGATTGTGCCGGAGCCACTCCATGCAATCGGCCTCGATGGTCTGATGCAGCGGCCCGCCATAACCGTTGAGTGACAGGTTGGCACTGGCCCGGGTGAGATAGGTTTCGGAGATGTCGACCGTGGTAGTGGCGGTTGCCCCACCCATGGCGGCATAGATGGTGGCGGACCCGGTATAACCGAAGAGGTTGAGAAAGGTCTTGCCCTGAGCCAGTTGGCCCAACCGCGCTCTGGTAATCCGATGATCGAGAAAAAGGCCGGTGTCCAGATAGTCGGTGAAATTGACCAGAAAACGTCCCCCCCCCTCATGGACCTCGATGAGAGGCCCGGTTCCTTCCTTTTTTTGATACTGTTGCGTTCCTTTTTGCTTCTGGCGGGTTTTGATGAAAATACGGCTACGCGGGACATCGAACACCGTGCGGATCACCTGCAGGGCAAGGCTGAACCGTTGCTCCGCTTTTTCCTGATCAACGCTGGCCGGCGGCGCATATTCCTGCACATGAATCCATTCTTCATAGAAATCGACGGCCAAGTTGTATTCGGGGATATCGCCATCATAAATCCGAAAACAGGTGATCTGCTCCTCTTGGGCCCAGGGCAAGAGTATTGCGCAATTCTTGATCAGGCGGTTGGCAAAATCCTGACCGGGACTGTCGGCCTCCAGAGGGGTGGTCGACCAGATATGCGGTGGCCGCTCTGTACTCTGGCTTTCACTGCCTATGAGCAGTTGGCATTTGATCGGTCCGTTATAGAGTCGGTACCGCTGTTCCCACACCATCCCGGCCATCTCCGCCAGGTCGGGGTTGGCAGTAAAAAAGCCCAGGCGCCAGCCGCTGAAGTGGGTGCGGAAGATCCGTCCCAGGCTGCGGTACAGATATTTTACCGCCTCTTTTTCCGAGAGTCGCTCACCGTATGGGGGGTTGGTGAGCATGCAGCCTGCTGGTCCGGGGCTTTCCAGTCGAGCCAGCGGCCGCTGCTTGATGACGATCACATCGCGCAGGCCAGCGGCAATCACGTTTTGCCGAGCAGTCGCAACGACCTTGGGGTCAGCGTCGTAGCCGATAAATTGCGGCCAGGTATCGGGAATTTTTTGCCCTTCATGCTCCAGAGCCTCCCGCACCAGCCGGTCCCAGAGCGATGGTTCGTGCCTGTTCCAGGCCATGAAACCAAATACTTTGCGTTGTAGGCCTGGGGCGCTGTGGCTGAACATGAGGGCCGCTTCGATCAGCAGGGTACCGCTGCCGCACATCGGATCAAGCAGAATGGGTTCGGTGTCGGTGTGCTGCAACCAGCCCGAGAGGCTGACAATGGCGGCGGCCAGGGTTTCCTTGAGGGGGGCTTCGCCGCCGCCGGTACGATAGCCGCGCCGGTGCAGGCTTTCACCTGAGAAATCCAGAGAAAGGGAGGCTTCGGTTCCTTGGACATGGAGGTTGATACGGATATCGGGATGCAAGGCGTCAACATCCGGGCGCGTGCCGAATCGTTTGCGGAATTGATCGACAATGGCGTCTTTAATCCGCAGCGAGGCGTATTGGCTGTGGGTCAGCGCGGCATCGGTCAGGGTGGTGTGCACGGCAAAGGTCGATTGCTGGGTGAAATGCTCGTCCCAGAGAATATTGCCGGCATGGGTGTAGAGCGCGTCAGGGTCAGGGGCGTCGAACCGGGCCAGTTCGAGCAGGATGCGCGAGGCAAACCGCGACCAGAGGCAGGCTCGGTAGCCCGTTTCCAGGCCGCCGGCCCAGGTAACTGCACCGGCATGAGATTCGATTGATTCCCCGCCGATTTTGGCGATTTCTTCGCTGACCAGCGGTTCCAGACCGGTGGCGCAGGTGGCGGTGAATTGCAGGGGTTGTTTTTTCTTTTTCTTGGAGGTCGGGCGTAAACGGTGCATGAGTTTTCTATTTTTTCCGGCTGTACAAATCAGTGAAGGGATAACCAAGGGTGCACCACCAGCGGCTGGCACCGGGAATGCTTTGACGGGATGGGTGCAGTGCTGGTTGCCGAATATCTTGACAAGAGAGGTGACCTGTGCGAACCATGGAACTGAACCTCTGTCATTGCACGGAGGTTTCCCGGTTGCAGTGTTGACGTTTATCAGGCTGGCAACATAGTCATTCTCTTGGTGGAAGTAAACAAGAACAACGTCAACCCGGACAGTATTCTGCTGCTATGATTGGACAGTTCGACCGACTGGTTGTGGGCAGAGGCAACTTTTAAAAATTCTGGGAATTAAACCATTTTTTTGTCGAAGATGGCCGTTATGCACGAGGGCTAACATTGATGAACCCGTTAAAGCCGGAGAACAGCAGCATCACCCGTGAGCAGGGGCATGAATTTGCAAATATATTCAGCATTATCATCGCCAATACGGAAATGGTTAGTGAAAAGCTGGGGGCTACAGGGCAGGTACAGCGGCAGCTAGAGCGCATTATTACAGCCTGTCACCGCGGGGAAGAGCTGGTGCGTCGAATTCGCAACCACGGAGATGCCCAAAGGGTACATGAGGAGGCGTTGCCTGGAACAGTATCCCCTGTCACCCTACTGTCGGGACGGGTTCTGGTGGTGGACGATGAGGCAGATGTTGTTGGCATCATCAGCCGGTATCTCCTGAAAGAAGGGCTCCAGGTGCAGGGAATGACCGAGAGCAAACTTGCTTTGGAAAGGCTGCATGCCGATCCGTATTGTTGTGATCTGATGATCACGGATCTGGAAATGCCGCTGTTGAACGGAACTGAATTATGCCGGAAAGTATTTGAACTACGACCGGACCTGCCGGTCATCGTGATCACTGGCTACGACCGCCGGGTCTCGGAATCCCCGGCCGCCGAGCTGGGAACCAGAGAACTTTTGTTGAAACCGCTGGACCGGCAGGCACTGCTGTCAGCGGTTCGTCGTCTATTGACTTCTTGACATTGGTCGCGCCACCGTGTGTAATACAGCATGGTCTGGGAATCGTAATATAGTCCCGATATATCCGTAAGTTATCCAGGTGGAACACACCATTGGTTTCCTGTCAGAAGAATAGCAAATGGCTGAAATCCTGATTATCGACGACGACGAACTTTTTGCCGAAACGGTTGCCGACAAGCTCGACAGCCTGCGGCATGCCGCCCGCTGTACCCATACGCTCGCTGCGGGCCTGGAAGTCGCTACCGCAGGAGCCTTTGATGTCGTCCTTTTGGACGTCTATCTCCCCGACGGAAACGGTCTGGAGATGATTGATCAGCTGCGTTCCGTCCCTTCCGAGCCGCAGGTCATTATTATTACCGGGCAGGGGGATCCTGATGGTGCCGAACTCGCCATTCACCACGGTGCCTGGTGTTATCTTGAAAAAAATTCCATCGTCAAGGAAATCACGCTTCCCCTGACCCGAGCCCTGCAATATCGTCAGGCCCTGTCTGGCCAGAAGGCTGTCTTAAAGGTTGTCGAGCGGGATCAGCTTGTCGGTGAGAGCCCGCGTTTTCTTCACTGTCTCGAACTTCTTGCCAAGGCCGCTGCTGCTGAGGCAGGTGTTTTGATCTCGGGCGAATCCGGTACCGGCAAGGAGGCTTTTGCTCGGGCCATCCATGCCAATAGCCCTCGTAAAAACGGCAATTTTGTGGTGGTCGACTGCGCTGCTCTTCCTGAGCAGTTGGTGGAGAGCGTCCTGTTCGGTCATGTCAAAGGGGCCTTCACTGGTGCTGATCGGGTAAATCGCGGCCTGATCCGGCATGCGGATAAGGGTACGCTCTTTCTCGATGAAATCGGCGAACTGCCATTGGTCACCCAGAAAACCTTCTTGCGGGTCTTGCAGGAACGGACTTTCTGTTCAGTCGGCAGCCAGGAAGAAAGCCACAGCGATTTTCGGCTGATTTGCGCTACCAACCGGAATCTGGCGGCTATGACCGAGAAAGCTTTGTTCCGGGAAGATCTTTTATACCGCCTTCGGGGGATATCCTTAACCTTGCCCCCCCTGCGTGATCGAGACGGCGATATTCCCCTGCTTCTGGAGCATTTTCTCAACCGGTTGATCCAACGTTACGGCCAGGAAAAAAAGGAGTGCATGCCGGATTTCATGGAGTATCTCTTTGCGTACAGCTGGCCAGGCAATGTCCGCGAGTTGTCCCATGCGGTCGAATCAGCCTTTGCCCAGGCCTTATATTCCCCGGTACTCTTCACCCAGCATCTCCCGTTGCATATCCGCACCGCTCATGCCCGCGCCCAAGTCAAAGGACAAGAGGCCTTCCGGCCTCAAGCTGGCACCTCCCCGTCTCTGCTGCCCTGGAGGGAAGCGAAGGACTCTTTTGAACGAGAGTATACCCGCCATCTTTTGTTGCAGAGCAACGGCAACATCATGGAAGCCGGGCGTGTTTCCGGTCTCTCCCGCACCCGTCTCTATCAGTTGATAAAAAAGCAGGAAAATGACGATTAAACAAGGCGATTTCGTCCATTTCGTCGTCTAGGCAAACGCTGAGTCCCAAATACTTCTCTATTCATAGAGGGTAGTTTGACCTGTTCAGTGATGATCGTGCTCCCTTTTCTCCCTCTTTTCTCTCCATTTCTTGTTCACTTTTCTGTACGCAATCCCCTTTTGTTAACAGTGCGCAAGCAACCGGCACCGCCAACTTTTTCCGCTGATAATCCTCTAATGGCCTGTACAGAAGCTCTTCCGGACTTTTTGTAATTGAGTTTCAACGGGCACGTTCTTTGCCTTATGAGGTGCAGGATGCAGCCTTTGGCAGTTGTTGCCATGAACAAGTGGGGTTTCGTAATGAACGTACTTCTATATGCCGCAAAACATACGGAGAGTGGCGACCGGCTGAAACATTCCATTGAGACGGTGGAATCTTTGGAATCTTTGACCGATTGCTGGAATTTATCTGATCTTGTGAATTTTTTTCAGACTCCGGATCCTCTTCCGGATACCGTTGTCCTCCAGGCCGCAACCAGGCAGGATCTTAGGGTTTTCGAAAAGTACCGCTTCAGGCTTGAACAAGTATTTTTTATCCTGGTGCTCCCCGATTCCGATGAGGAAACCATTGCCAGGGGACACCAGTTACGTCCGCGCTTCATCGTTTATCAGGATAGTGATTTCAGCGAGGTGGGAGCGGTCCTCGATCAATTAAATGCCCGGCAAGGTGGCCTTCCCATCGGTTTCCTGCTCCCTCCGGCCTGATCGAACTATATGATATTTTTCTATACAACCAGTGGGGAAGGGACATTATGAGCCAGGAACAGCTTTTTGCTTCATTCATCCTTGATCACCAGGCCGGTATCGAAATAGCCCTGCCGGCGGAGCAGGTGATCGAAGCCACGCCCATCGTTCCCCCATCCAACCCCTGCCGGCGGGTGCCAGTTTTCTTGAAGGCATTATGCACCTGCGCAACGATATCATTCCGGTGATCAATCTCAAAAAACGGCTGTTTTTGCCGGAAACCGGTTATGGCCTAGACGCAAAGGTGGCGGTTATTCAGTGCAACGCCAAGCGCTACGGCCTGCTGTTTGATGATATTCGCGAGGTTCTGCGGGTCCCTTTGCAATCCATCGAACCTTTGGATCGGTTCCTGTTATCGGAGGATACGGTCATTACCGATCTGATCAAACTGGATCAGGGGAAGCGTACCTTGGAGCTGCTCGATTTGCAGCGCCTGTTTCCCGATAACGTTGCCGTGATGGAGAATGTTCATGATTGGGGAGTAGCAGAAGCTTCGGTGCAGCGCACCTACTCGCAATTTGTCGTTTTTTCCTGTCGGGACCAGGTGTACGGCATTCCGGTTGACGATGCCAAGGAGCTCTGTTTTTTCGCGGATGTCGATGAGGTCTTCAAAAGCGGCATGATAGAGGGGGCGTTGCGTTTGCGTGGCCAAACCATTCCGGTGCTGTGCAGCGCCTCGTTGCTTGGCTGCTCGAACGAGCCGCGTCAACCCGACGAAGACACCAGAATTTTGGTCATGCAAGCCGGCGAGTTGTTATTCGGGCTCATTGTTGACAAGGTGCATCGGATTTTAGTGGTGGCGGATGACGAGGTCCTGGCTATTCCAGGCCAGCATCTTCCCTATCTCCAGGGAGTCTGTCACTGCACTGCCTACAATAATATCATGCTGCTTAATGTGATGGAGCTGATCAAAACCCAGGTGGAAAAGATCACCGCCATGACCAGAATACGCAATAAGAACGGTGAGGTGAACAGTGATTTCCAAGCTACGGCCCGCCACATCATCACCGAGCACTGCTATCTAGTCTTCTCCATTAGTAAACATTTTGCCATTGAGCTCAAGGATGTGCAGGAGATTATCGATTGCGACGATTTCATGCAGGTCGCGAACGGTGACAGCCTGATCCAGGGTATTATCAATCTTCGTGGCAGAATTGTGCCGGTGTTGGGTTTGCGCCATTTTTACAACTATCCGGATTCGGGGCAGGGCGGCCGTGAGAATAAGCTGATTATTGGCAAGGCCAACGGGAATCTTGTGGCCTTGCTGGTCGACGAGATCGTCACCATCTACAAACAGGAGCAGTTTCATCTGACCCCCTCGCTGCGGCCGGAGCTGCAGTCGAAAAAGGACACCCTTGACCGACTCATTGAATATGTCAACGGGAATGGGCTGAAAGAGCATGTACTGGTTGTCAATGTCGCCAACATTTTGCGCAATCATCTCCAGATAGCGGATCAGGAAGAAGTGTTGCAAGCAACTGCAACGATGGAAGACAGCATTTCGATCGAGCTGCCGCAACTCCAGTCGAATTAACGGAAATTTTATGGCAATCGAACAGATCAATGTAACGGAGGGAAAAATGGCAACAGGAGGGAAAACAATGAGCGGAGTGGATGCAACGTTTTTGGAGTTGTTGGTTGAGCCTGGTTTTATGGTTGATGCCAAACGCATCATCACTTGGGCCAATCCCGCCTTCCTCGATTCGTTCGGGCTGACGGCGGATAAAGTTATCGGCAAGATGACCTGCGAAGAGAGCTGCAACCTTCACCTGTGCGGCACCAAGGATTGTCCGGTTGAAAAGGCCGGCCGGGTGAATAAGCCGGTGACCGCGGAAGCCATGTACAAAAACGGGGTGGGGGCTCGATACTATCAGTCCCTGGCCCGGCCGATGGGCGGCGGTAGTGGACAGACCTTAGTCACCATGACCGACATCAGCGAGAGAAAAGAGCTGGAAGCGCGACTGCGCCAGATGGAGACAGACCTCAACGTCATTCCGACCCCGATCCTGGAGATTGACGATAAATTTACCATCACCTTCATGAATCCGGCAGGTGCGGCGATTGCCGGTATGACTCCGGAGGAGGTGGTGGGTCGGAAGTGCTACGATCTCTTCAAGACGCCGCACTGCAAGACCGAGAAATGCGCCTGCGCCCGGGCGATGAAGACCGATTCGGTCGTCACCGAGCAGACCATCGCCCGACCCCGAGATGGGGTGATTATTCCGATCAAATATACCGGGGCACCGATCAAGGACGCCAAGGGCAATATCAAGGGGGCGGTTGAATACATCCTCGATATGACCGAGGAGACCAAACAGCAGCAGTTGGCGGACGAGAAAATCGAGAATCTCAACACCATTCCGACGCCGATTATGGCCATGGATTGCGATTTCACCATCACTTTCATGAATCCTGCAGGTGCGGCGATTGCCGGTATGACCCCGGACGAAGTGGTGGGCCGGAAATGCTACGACCTCTTCAAAACGCCACATTGCAAAACCGAAAAATGTGCCTGCGCCCAGGCGATGAAGACCGACTCGGTCGTCACCGAGCAGACCATAGCTCGGCCGAAGGAGGGTGTGATTATCCCGATCAAGTATACCGGGGCGCCTATCAAGGATGCCAAAGGCAATATCAAAGGGGCGCTCGAATATATCCTCGATATGACCGAAGAGAATAAGCAGCAACAGCTGGCCGATGAGAAAATTGAGAACCTCAATGCCATCCCTACACCGATTATGGCTATTGATACCAGCCACACCATCACCTTCATGAACCCTGCGGGTGCGGCGATTGCCGGTTTGACCCCAGACGAGGTGGTGGGCCGAAAGTGTTATGACCTCTTCAAGACGCCGCATTGCAAAACCGAAAAATGCGCCTGCACCCAAGCAATGAAAAGGGATGCGATTGTCACCGAAGAGACCATCGCCCGGCCGCGGGATGGCATGATTGTGCCGATCAGATACACCGGGGCGCCTATCAAGGACGCCAAGGGCAATATCAAGGGCGCGTTGGAGTTCATTCTCGATGTCACCGAGGAATCGCGTCAGCGGCACGACGCCAATACCAAGATCGAGAACCTCAATGCCATTCCCACGCCGATCGTGTCGATTGACACCGATTTCACCGTCACCTTCATCAATCCGGCAGGTGCGGAAGCGGTGGGGTTAACTCCCGATAACGTCATCGGTCAGAAGTGCTACGATCTGTTCAAAACGCCGCACTGCAAGACCGAGAAATGCGCCTGTAACCGGGCGATGAAGACCGATTCTGTGGTCAGCGAAGAGACCATCGCCCGGCCCAGGGACGGCGTGATCATGCCGATCAAGTACACCGGTGCCCCGATCAAAGACGCCAAGGGCAACATCACCGGCGCCCTCGAATTTATTTTGGATATCACCGACGAGGCACGGCAGCGCCAGGATGCCAATGAGAAAATCGAGAATCTCAATGTTATTCCCACACCGATCTTTTCCATCGACACCGATTTCTCGATTACCTACATTAATCCGGCTGGGGCTAGGGTGCTCGGCTCGAGCACCGATGAGTTGATCGGCAAAAAATGTTTCAATCTGTTTAAGACCACTCATTGCAATACTGAGCAGTGCGCCTGCGGTCAGGCCATGAAGACCGACACGGTAGTTTCCGCCAAAACCATCGCCCATGTCAACGGCAAGGAGATACCGCTTAAGTACACCGGCGCCCCGATCAAGGACGCCAAAGGCAATATCAAAGGTGCTCTGGAGTTTGCCTTGGATGTGACTGCCGAGGCCGAGGTCGAGCATCTGGTCAGTCTGGCCAGTCGGGAGGTCGCCCAGCTGGTGGCCGATTCCCAACAGCAGATGGACCAGGTCAGCCGTAACATGCACCTTATGAGTCAATCCCTGGATCAGGAGGTTGTCCGCCTGGATGAGTCGGAAACCACCATTCACCAGATGCTGGAATCCTCGACCGAGATGCTGACGGTCAGCGCAAAGGTCAACAAGCTTGCTGGAGCCATGTCCCGGGAGGCGGAGAACGGACAGAAGGCCGGGGCCGAGGCCGGTGACAAGATGCAACAGATCAACCGTTCCATGCAGCAGAACAATACCATGGTGGCGACCCTTGTTTCTCAGGTGGAAAAGATTGGCGGGTTTGTGGATATCATCAAGGAGATCGCCTCGCAGACCAACCTGTTGGCCTTTAATGCCGCGATCGAAGCGGCCAGGGCCGGAGACGCGGGCCGCGGTTTCGCTGTGGTTGCCGATGAGGTGCGCAAACTGGCGGAAAACAGTTCTCGGTCAGCGGTTGATATCTCCCATATCGTCAAGATGGTGGAGAAGGATTCCCAACAGACTATAGCCGCCATGCAGGAGGGCATGCGGATGCTCGATGACGGCAGCAAGGTGATCAACACCGCCCTCACCGCCATGGAGGAAATCTCCGGCGGCATCATGACCATTTCGACCTCCGTTGATGATGTCAGCGGCCGGGCCACCACCTTAGCTGATCAGGGGCAGAAGGTGATGCAGCAGATCCAGACGGTGGTGAAATCCTCGGGTGAAAATCAGCAAACCACGGAAACGGTACAGTCCTCGGTCGGCGATACGGTCAAAGCCCTGGATCGTCTGATGGCGTCGAGCAGTTCCCTGCAGGCTGCTGTCAACAATATGTGCAGGTAAGAGGGATCATAGGGTCGGAGAGTTCCTGCAGGCCGGGAATTCTCCGACCCTTGAGTGGGAGGGGCCAGAATTATGACCATCTATGGCGACAGGATTTTCACCATACGTCTGCAGCTTCGGCGTATCGAGGCGGAGGATGTCCATCTCCTCACCACGTGGAGCCATAACCCAGCCGCCTACGGTGACTACCTGACACCGGAGAAATTATCCGCAGGTCAGTGGGAAAGTCAGTTGCAGGCCGGAATATTGTGGACGGAAAGCAACAAGACCTTTCTGGTCGAATTGCGCCAGGGGATAGCGATCGGCACTGTTCATTACTGGATGCGTCCGGAAGACCCTGCAACAGCAGTGATTGCCGTCAAGATCGCCCGGCCCGAGGAGCGCGGCAAAGGTTACGGTACCGAAATCCAGAAATATCTGATTCTATATTTGTTCAACCGACTCGATATCAAACAGGTGGAGATGGTGACGGATATCAATAATATCGCCCAGCAGCGGTGTTTGCAGAAGCTTGGATTTGAATTGACCCAGGCTCAGCCTTATTTCGACCAGCAGGTCCAAAGGATCGGCTATCTCTATCGTCTGTGCAGGCAGCGTTTCAGAGCTGCTTCCGTCTATCAGCACCACTATGCATAAAACCCCAGGCATCCTGTTTGACCGCAGGTACTATGATCATACCATCCCCACTCCTTCCCAGGAGAATGCCAACCGGGTGCGAAGTCTCTACCATACCCTGGAAAAACCTGAGTATGCCGGTCAGATGCGAACGTATCGGCCGCGCGAGGCGACAACCACTGAAATTGAGGCAGTGCATTCTTCGTTCTACCTTGAGCAGTTGCGGGAACATGCCAATGCCGATAATCCCTATTCCTATGACCGCGACACGTATCTGATGGAGCGGAGCCTCTATACGGCGGCCCTTGCCGCCGGCGGCTGCATGGAGATGGCTGACCGGATTGTAGGCGGGGAGATTGATTATGGCTTTGCCCTCATCCGCCCGCCGGGTCATCATGCCGAACCAGGCCGCGGCATGGGCTTCTGTGTGTTGAACAATGTGGCGATCACGGCCGAATATCTGCGCCGGGTTTATGGCCTCCAGCGAATTCTCATCCTTGATTTCGATGTCCATCACGGCAATGGCACCCAGTCGGTGTTTTATGAGACCGACCAGGTCTTTTTTCTTTCCATCCATCAGGAGAAATTGTTTCCTTTTACCGGTTTTGCGCATGAAATCGGCACCGGCAAGGGGCAGGGGTACACTATCAATCTGCCGGTGCATCAGCAGTTTGCCGATCCTGAATATATGTATCTCATGGGCAAGGTGCTCGGTGGCGTGGTGGAACAATACCTGCCGCAGATCATTCTGGTTTCCGCAGGATATGATGGGCACCGCGACGAGAGCATCAGCCGGATATTGCTCACCACCCATTGGTATGCAACCCTGACCGAGCTGCTCAAATGTCTGGCCCGCGAGGCTTGTGACAACCGACTGCTGTTTATTCTTGAGGGAGGATACAACCCCGTGTCGCTGGAGGCCTCAGTCGTGGCGACTGTGGAAAGTCTGTTGCAGCCGGTGGGGCGAAGGCCCGGTGCTGTCCATTCAGAACGGGCCGCCAGGATTTTGGATAAGCATCCGCTGCACGCCTATTGGACGCTCTAGAGCCAGGACAATCGGCTCAAGTGTGGTTGAGGAGCAAGGCCTTATGACCAATGATAGCCCCGTGGATCCGACTGCCCTGCGGTCCATTTTTTCAGAATGTCGACAATGTGGCGCCTGCTGCAAGTCCTATCGCAAGATTACCTTGCAACCGGACGAGGTCGATTTTATCCGTAAAATGGGAGGACATGTCGGGGTCTCGGTCAGTCTGAGCGAGCTGCGCGATCGATCCATGGATGAACTGGTCGAAGCGGCGACGGCAACAGGCAAGGTTTTCATGGTTCATCCCGATGACAAGGGCTGCATTTTCCTGCAAAAAAGAAACGGAAAGTACTGCTGTCGGATCTACCACCACCGGCCACGGTCCTGCCAGGGGTTCCGCTGTAATTTTGCCGATTCGAGCTTCCTTGATCTGTTTGCTGTCAACGCCACCCATCTCTTGGGACAGGACCGGTTCGGCCTGCCCCTGGTGAGCAAATGAGTTGCTTCTCGCGGCACTGGGCCGATTCATGTCCTAGTAGGCTGTCGCCCCTTGGTCAGCTGCCGGCCCCAGCAGGTGTTGACAAAGGCGTGCGCCACCCGACGTCCTTCCTTGTGCTGGCGGTATGTGCGAGTTATTCAGCTAATACTTACGATGCTGTCTTGGCGGATTTGAGTTTCCCGGTGATTGCCACCGTTAGGCCTACTGCCACCACCATGAGAATGATGCCCAAGATCGGACGGTAGACAATCCAGGCGACTGCAATGGTGAGCAGCGAGAGGACGGCTGCCGACAGAAACGAGATGATCCCTGTGCCTGCACCCACGATGTCGCCCAAAATGGGTAAGACGTCTGCGAGCACGGAGAGCAGCTTGAAGATCATGCTTAGTCCGACGAGCATGAGGAGGAACCCCGCGAGCCTAAGAATCCACGTCAGCATTATATTGCTTTCCTGTTCTTTTTGGATCATGGCATCCGCCGTATGGATCCCTGTCTCGAGAAGCTCGATGGCTCCGCCTGCTTTGGTGCGGTAGGGCTCAAACGTGTTCCCCACCTGTTTGGCGATCACGCTTGCTTCCGTTGGCTTGACCACCTTGAATGCTATCCGTACATCTCCGAGTTGTGGAGATGCCGGGTCGGCGCCGATATAGAATTCGGTTTCGTGTACCGTAGCTTTGCCTTTGAGCGTCGCTGGCAAAGGCGTATCATTACTCACGGGAAGCGATTCAAAGTTGTTGATCTGGCCGACGAGCGAGGATGACAGGGTGAAAGCCCCGAGGGTAACCACGTCGGCACTCTGCTCTCTTGATTCATACGGGAGAGAGCCAGGGTTTTGATGTTGTTTTGTCGACTCCTTGAAATTTGCGGAAGGGATCGCTTTATCCGACCAGGTCTTGCTATACGTGTAGGTCGTGACCGTCTCTGTGCCGCCGCCCAGTTTCTTCTTCGTCTCGCTTTGCGAGGTTTCCTTCCACTGATACATCTCCACAACTCGTTTCAGCTTAAGAGCATTCGCAGAAACACCGAAGACTGGATCCTTCAGCGTGGCCTCAGTATTGGCTTTGCCGCTCAGGTGCAGGAGCTTTCCTGTGTTGGCAGCATCAACGGTGTCGGACGCGACCGAAACCACCGCGCCACCGCCCTCTTTGAGTGTCTTGTACTCTTTGACAGATCGGCCCTCGTTCCAGAACAGCAACGGGAAGGCGACAATCAACAAAATAAGACCGACCAAGATCCCCTTGAAGGCCCCCCCGAGGCGGCCGAACCACGATTCCTGCGAGACTTCCGTGAAGCTATCCTCTGTCATTAGGATCTCCTTTTGGTTGGTGTTGCTCCTGTCTGTCCGATCCTTTCTTGCGACGTACGGCGAGAACGCAACAAGGGAATGGGACTCGTGTATTTTGCCGCCCTTCCTGCCTCCTGGTCAATCAGCAGGTGTTCGGAGGGGGCTAGGTCACCTCTTCTCTCTCGCTTTTACAAGATAGTATAGCACCGGTACAGCCATCCGACTAATCAAAAGCGAGGCAATCTCGCCGAACATCAGGGAAATAGCCAGACCTTGAAAGATCGGATCGGCCAGGATCACTGAGGCCCCGACCACCACCGCAAGCGCGGTCAGCAGCATGGGGCGAAAGCGAATGGCCCCAGCCTCGACCACGGCCTCGGCCAAGGGCAAGCCGTGGCTGATCCGCAGCTCGATAAAATCAACCAGGATGATCGAGTTGCGGACCACGATCCCGGCCCCGGCCATAAAGCCGATCATCGAGGTGGCGGTGAAAAAGGCGTTCAGCGCCCAGTGCGCCGGCAGAATGCCGATCAGCGAGAAGGGGATGGCCGCCATCACCACCAGCGGCGTGATGTAATCCTTGAACCAGCCGACCATCAGCATGTAGATCAGTACCATGACCACGCAGAAGGCCAGGCCGAGGTCGCGGAAGACCTCCAGGGTGATGTGCCATTCGCCGTCCCATTTTATGGCCGGTTGAGATTCCAGGAAGGGCTGGTTGAGATTGTAGACGGTCACCGGTCCGGCGGTGCCGCCGAAACCGGCGGCGTCCAGTTCCTTGAGCCGCTGGTTCATAGACAGGATCGGGTACACCGGGCTCTCGGCTGAACCGGCAACATCGCCGGTAACATAGATGACCGGTTTGAGGTTTTTACGGTAGATTGGCTGATCCACAGGTTGCGTACTGACTCGCACCAGTTCCCGCAACGGCACCAGCGGCGCTTGAGGATTGGTTTCGCAACGTAGGGAAAGGTTGAGCAGATTGTCAATCCGGGCCCGCTCTGCTTGCGGTAGTTGCAGAACGATGTCGATTTCTTCTTTGTCCCGAGGCTGGTGCAAGAGGTCGATGGAACGGCCGGAAAGCCCCATCTCCACGGTCCTGGCGATCTCTCCCTCGGAGATACCGTTCAGTGCGGCCTTTTCCTTGTCCACGGTGAGCACCAGGTGGTTGCGATCCCGTTCGCGATACCAGTCGATATCAACTACCCCGGCGGTGGCGGCGAAAATTTTCTTCACCTCTGTGGCCAGCTGTAACCGGTGGTCTTCGTCCGGCCCGTAAATTTCGGCGACCAGGGTCTGCAGCACCGGTGGCCCCGGCGGCACCTCGGCCACGGCCACGGCAGCCCCGTATTTCGCAGCTATTCCGGCAATGGCCGGGCGCACCCGTTTGGCGATCTCATGACTCTGGCTGTTGCGGTCCTTTTTACCCTTGAGATTCACCTGGACATCGGCCACGGTCGGACCGGAGCGCAGGAAATAATGGCGCACCATCCCGTTGAAATTATAGGGAGCGGCCACCCCTGTGTAAATCTGGTAGTTGATCACCTCAGGCTCATGGCTGACCACTTCGGCCATTTCTGCTGCCACCCGGGCGGTCTGTTCCAGAGGCGATCCTTCCGGCATATTGAGGATGATCTGGAACTCGGATTTGTTGTCAAAGGGCAGCATCTTCACCTTTACTTTGCCGAATACGACCAGGGAACAGACGGTGAGCAGCAGCAGGATAATGATGACGAAAAACCCGAGTCGCCAGCGGTGGTCGGCGAGCAGCGGCTCCATGATCCGGTGGTAGAGCCGGGTGAAAAAATCGTCAGGGGCGTGGTCGGGGTCGTGTTGGTCATCCTCTGTTGCTTCTTTTGGTTTGCGGAGAATATGGATGGCAGCCCAGGGCGTGATGGTGAATGCGATGATCAGAGAAAAGATCATGGCTGCCGAGGCCCCGATGGGAATGGGCCGCATGTAGGGTCCCATCAGGCCGCCGACAAAAGCCATGGGCAGGATGGCGGCAATAACCGCCCAGGTGGCGAGAATGGTGGGGTTGCCGACCTCAATGATCGCCCCGATGGCGATATCCTTGAGTGAGGCGCCCCGGTTGGCAGGCAGGCGCAGGTGGCGGACGATGTTTTCGACCACGACAATGGCGTCGTCCACCAGGATGCCGATGGAAAAGATCAGGGCAAACAGGGTGATGCGGTTGAGGGTGTAGCCGTAGAGATAAAACAGCAGCAGGGTGAGGGAAAGGGTTGAGGGAATGGCCAGCAGGACGATGATCGATTCACGCCAGCCGAGGAAAAACAGAATCAGCAGGGCGACGCCAAAGACCGCGATGCCCATGTGCAGCAGCAGTTCGTTGGATTTTTCCGCGGCGGTCTCCCCGTAATCGCGGGTAACCGTCACCTCTATCTCCGGCGGGATAAGGGAGCCTTTGAGGCTTTCGACCTTGTGCATGACGGTCTCGACCACCTGGACGGCATTGGATCCGGGCCGTTTAGCTACTGAAAGCGTTACCGCCGCCTCAGGGTTGCCTGTGTTCTGGGCACCGAAGAGGACATAGGATTGGGGTTCCTCGGGCCCGTCGATCACGGTGGCGACCTCGTGCAGATAGACCGGTTTGCCGCCATGGACACCAACGACGATTCGGCCCGCATCCGCAGCAGAGGTGAGAAAGGTACCGGTCTGGAGCAGCAGTTCGGTGTTCGTCGCCCTGAGGGTGCCGGAGTGGGATTGGCGGTTGGCTTGCTGCAATCGGGCTGTCAGGTCCGTTGGGCTCAAACTTCGGGCGGCGAGCAGCAGCGGGTCGAACTCTATGCGCAGTTGCCGTCGTGTGCCGCCAATCAATTTGGTTTCGGCGACTTCGGCGATGCTCTTGATGGCATCATCCACCTGGGCGGCCAGACGACGCAGGGTGTAATGGTCGTAGTGTTTGGAATGAAAGGTCAGGGCCAGGACAGGGACGTCGTCAATGGTATGCGGCTTGACCAGCGGTTGGGAAGCCCCGTGGGGGATGCGGTCGAAGTTGGTCTGCAGCTTCTGGTTGAGGCTGACGATCGATTTTTCGAAATTTTCGCCGACGTAGAAGCGGGCAATCAATAAACATTGGCCTGGCTGGGAGGTGGAATAAATGTACTCGATACCCGGCAGCTCATAGAGGAGTTTCTCCATGGGAATGGCCAGTCGCTGTTCCACTTCTTTGGCGGTGGCTCCGGGCATGGCAACCATCACATCGATCATCGGTACCTTGATCTGCGGTTCTTCCTCGCGGGGCAGCAGGAATAGGGCCAGTAAACCGAGCAGCAGCGAGGCGATCAGACCAATGGGGGTGAGTTTCGAACCGATAAAGGCTGCGGTCAGACGTCCGGCAAATCCCGGGTTACTTTTTTTTTCGCTCTTCATGGCGCGATCTGCAGGAGTTGGCCGTTGACAAGGGATTGGTTATTGGTGGTGACCACCGTTTCGCCGGGGTTGAGGCCACCGAGGATCTCGGTCAGGCCGTCAAGACTCATACCGGTGCGGACTAGGCGCAGGTGGGCGTGTTGTTCTTCCACCACAAAGACCCTGTCCATTTGTCCGGAAGGGACAATCGCGGTGGTCGGAATCACTAGGGCTTTCCCGTCTTTTCCCGGCAGGAGGACCCGGGCGAATTGGCCGCTGCGCAGGTTTGGGTTAGGGGGCAGGTCAAGGATGACCGGGGCCGTGCGCGAACTCGGATCGGCAGCTGGGGCGATTTCCGAAACGGTTCCCTTGACAACCGCCGCTGCCGCCGGGACCCTGACAATCAGGGTGTCGCCGGTGTGGACCTTGAGGACCAGGCTTTCCGGGACCGCTGTGGTCACCTGCAATTTTTGGTTGTTTTCAATCTGCAGAAGAACAGCGCCCGGTGTGGCGAGATCGCCGGTGCTCACGTTTTTCCGGGTTACCACCCCGTCAAACGGTGCGGTGATGGTGGCGTAGCCCAGCATGGTTTTGGCTTCTCGGTAGCCGGCCTGGGCGATGGCATGGAGATCGTGCATCGATTTGACCGTTTCCGCAGTGGCTGCATTTTTTTGGAGGAGATTCTGTTCCCGCTCCAGATTACGTTTGGCTTGAGCCAGTTGGGCCTCCGCCTGATTCAGCCGGGCCGAGATCTCCTCGGCGCTGATCGCGACCAGGAGATCCCCTGTTTTAACCGATGAACCCAGCACCACCGGCACCCGGGTGATAACTCCCGTGACCTTGGCGGCGATGGCCGCCCGTTCGGCGGCCTGCAGCGTGCCCACCACCTCGGTCAGGATCGGAATCTCCTGCTCGCGCACCACAGCTACCGAGACCGTAACCGGTGCGATTGCTGCCGGAGCGGCGAATTTGGCCGCCAAGGTGGGAGCTGTCGGCAGCATCAGCAGCGATACGGTAAGGGTAAAGGCGAGTCGTTGCATCCTGTGCAGTGCACCAATCGTAACTGGAGACATGGTTACTTTACCCCTTGGTTGAATTGGGCCAGACCGACCGTTCGGCGCAGATCGGCAATGGCGATTTTTCGGGCTGCCGAGGCAAAGGCATGGCTGACTTGGGCATCGGTCAATCTGTTTTCGGTATTGATGAGCTCTGAGGAGAGCAGTACCCCCTCTTTGAAACGGAGCCGGGCGAGGCGAGCACTTTCTATCGCGGACTCCACCATCTTGGCAGTGACCTTGAGACGCTCTTCCTCCTGGTGCAAAGCGAGTGTCGCTTGTTCGAACTCCAGGTCCAAGGTCAGTTCCATTTTGCGCTGCTGCTCTTTGGCTTCCGCTAACTGAGCCTTGGCCCGATCCGTGGCCGCAGCGGTCTGTTGTCCGTTGAACAGGGTGTAGTTGAGGCGTAGGCCTGCTGTCCAGGAATTGCCCGAGCCGTCTTCGAGCGCCACCCCCTTGTCGACCTGGTACGAACCAAAGGCATCCGCCGAGGGGTAATTGCCGGAACGGGCCTGCTGGACCACCGCCTCCTGGGCCTTGATCGCTGCGGCCATGCCCGCCAGTTCCGGCCGGTTGCGGATGTCGCTATCCACCGGAATATCCTGAACCTGGGTTGCGGTGGCATCGAGTTTGATTTCACCCCCTGTAATACCGAGCAGGTGGAGAAAACCCTGTTGCGCCAGATTCAAACCATGTTGTGCCTGGATCAGCTGTTCTTGCGCTTTTGCCTGCTGCACTTCCAGGTTGAGCATATCTTCCTTCAACAGGCTGCCCTCCTGGAAACGGGTCTTGGCCACAGCCAGGGACGCACTGATGGCCTCAAGCGCCCCTTTTCTTGTCCGCACGGTGTCTTCGGCCTGGACAATAGTATAAAAAACGTGCACCACTTCAAATCCGAGCCGGGATCGGATGGCCGCCTGCTCATACTGGGTCGCTTGACTGCGCTGATCGGCGGCATCAAGGGCCGCCAGGTCGTGACCGCCGTTGTACAACCGGTACTGGAGCGTTGCCTTGGTTTGCAGGGTATCGGTGATACCGGGTTTGTTGAAGTCGATGGTATTAGAAAACGTCCCCTGGTTGAGGATGTTACCAAAGGAGTACATGGGATTGTTGGTACGGCTGTACTCCGTACTCAGCCCCAGTTGCGGATAAAAGGCCGCTTTTGCCGATCTGATATCGGCATCGGCCGCATGGATGCGTTCCAGTGCGGCTCGTGCATCTGGATTGTGTTGCAGCGCAAATTGAACCGCTTCCTGTGCCGTCCATCGTAGGGGTATTGCCTCTTTTTCTGCGGCTGCAAGCGTTTGTGGCAACAGGAGCGCGAGAAAGAAAAAGGCCAGAGTTTGGCGCGGTGGGGGCATTGGCGTGTCCTTTTTGTTGTGTGACCGGAAAAGGTATTGGTATATGTAGGTCACAGGTAAAGAGTATAGGGCAGGAGAAGGTTAAGAGTCTTGCACTGATGGTTCCGGTACCGTCATCTCCTGGGAAAATAGGTCCTAATCTTGTGTTTTGCAATAACAATGCATATTAAAAATGTATTGCATATACATTGTGGTACAATCAATCAGGGAGGAATCAATGAAAATGATGCAACTTGTAAACCGGATGATTCTTTACTGCACCTTACTTGCAGTTGTCTCGATTGCTTCCGTAGCCGTAGCCGCTGAGGATCAGTCCACCTCACAAAGGCAGGAAGGTGTGCACGAGCAGGAGAACTCTAAGTGGGACGAGGCCGGCCAAGAGGTTAAGAAAGCCTCGGGTGCAGTAGTCGAGGCCTCCAAGGAGACTGCGGGGAGCGCGTGGGAGAAATCAGCCGATGCCTTGGAGAAGGCCAAAGCTGGATCCAAGGAGGTGTTGGAAACGGTCGGCGAAAAATCGAAAGAAGCCGTGGGTACGGTCAAGGAGCAATCAAAATATTTTTGGGAAAAGGCCTGGATGGAGTCAAGGCATGTCTGGGAGGAGGGCAAATCTAAAATTCATGAGGTAACCGCGCCGACGCCTCCGACCCCGCCCGCAAAATCGGTAGCTCCGCCACCAACAGCACCCGTCGAGCCAGCCAAACCCGCAACATCAATGCCTGCTCAATAACCGGGGCCGAGTTTCCTGCCGGATAAAAGAGCGCTGCATGCTGGACGAGCAGAGCCTTTTACCGGAGGGGGCGTGTGGTTTTTGCACGAGCAGCAACTCTGGATTCTGTTAGGTCAATAGAAAGAAAAATTCCCGATATTCCCCCTGCTGTGCTCGTCAAAGAGACGCCGTGTTGCCTGGAACCGGTTTGGTTTGGCGGTCACATCGGGTTTCAACCCGGTTTCTGCCTGCCTGTTTGGCAGCGTACATGGCATCGTCGGCACGCTTGATGAGCGCCTCCGCAGTGTCATCTTGATAAAACTGGACAACTCCGAAGCTGCAGGTCACGGTGCCCGCTTGAGGGGAATTGTGTCGTTCCATGTGGCATCTGATTTTCTCGGCCAGTTCTCCCGCTGTCCTCGCATCGTTATTGTGCACGAGAATGACAAATTCCTCCCCGCCGAGGCGAGCGAAAACATCAGTTTGGCGGATCATAGCGGTGACCATTCGGGCCAGTTCCTGCAATACGCTGTCACCCGCCTCGTGCCCATAGGTGTCGTTGACCATCTTGAAATGGTCGATATCAAAAAAGATGAGCGCCAGCGGCATGCCGTAGCGTTTTGCTTCCAGGATGTTTGCCTGCAGCAGTTCTAAAAATTTTCGCCGATTAAAGATTCCGGTTAAAGGGTCGGTCGTCGCTAGGTTTTCAAGGACTGCATTCAACCGTTGCAGCTCTTCTGTTGCTAGATCACGTTCTTCAGTGCGTCGCCGCAGCCCTGTGTAGCCGGCATAGAGGGCTGCAAGCCCCCACAACCATATGACGCCATGACCTGCCCAGATGAATTCAGTATGTTTGCTCGTGGCTGGATCAAAGAGCAGCATCGGCAACTTAACGCTGATGCCGCCACGAATGTCGCCTATTTTATATCCTTGATGGGCATGGCAGGGCAGGCAACTCCCATCGGTTATCAAAGGTCGCATAAGCCGCAGATAACGAATGTTATCTTCGGTCTCAAAGCTGCTCACTTCCTGCTGGCCGCGTTCAAAAGCCCTCAAAGCGGAAGCTTCCCAATCGTCGGTTTTGTTTTCAGGGCGCAGGGGATTAAGGCTTGAAATCCGCCCGGATACCTTATGTTCTTTTTGATCGAATTCGTAAATTTGGCGTGACATGTACGCCGGATTGACCAGGGTGAGGTGACGTCCGGAAGGAGTTGTCACATCCCGTTCTTCGAGGGAAGACGGGTAGAAGGGGTTGGGTGCTACTCCCTTGTCTGTTGCCACATAGATGCCACCATGGAGGGCATTCCAGTTACGATAGAGGATGTCTTTGTCGAGATAGGCCCTGGCGACGTTCTGAGCAATGGTCACAGTCTCCTGCTGATGCACAGAAATACTTGCCACAAGGGATATGATGATGACCAAGGTCCAGCCACCGGCAAGGAGCAGGGAGTAGGTTTTTGGATGGGAAAGGTGTGCTTGCAGCTGCTTTTTTATCGACATAGAGACACTCTGCGATACGTGTTAGCGAGTTTCACTATCCACGCCGACATAGCGGGCATAATGCAGATCGGTGTTGTGTTTGTATCCTTTGTAACAGGCTCCCGCAATCCGATTGAGGAGCGGATCACTACAACCGTTTAAAAAGGCATAGTTGGTATTGTCCTGCAGATGGTGTCTCGCGTGGTGCCTTTTTGACAGCAAGAGGCCGGTTCTCCCCAGAAATCCTGGAATCACAGAGGTGGAGCTGTGGCAGAGATAATGGGCAACTTCGGCAACGGAGGAGAGAATGCCAATATACACCAAGGTATAGGAAACTGTCGAATGAACTTCGAACAGGTCATGAATGCAGGAAACCAGCAGCAGATACCCCACCAGCCAGATCTTCGATCCGGTTTCAATGAAATACACGATGAACAGGTTGTTTTTTTTGTACTGCGGAATTTTGTGATGCAGGTGAAAATTGGCGATTAACGGCCCTGCAAGCGAATCGTAGCGGTCGTTGTTGTCCATGTACATATGCACCAGTCCGTTGATGAAGTCGGCGGTGAGATACGCCAGGAGAAAAGAGAGTGCCTGCCAACCGGCGCTGATTGATTGCGGCCAGATCCGGTAAACGAGATACACCTGCAGGGAGATATTTATAATTGAGACCGATGCACCAAGAACCTTGTACCTGCTTTGGGACGTATAGCGTTCCATGGCAGCGTTGAACTGTTCTTGTTTAGCGAACATCTCCAAAATCAACGTCTCCTGCAGGGTTTTTCCTACAGTTCAAAGGATTCATGCAGGTTTGGCATTACAATCTTGGTGTTGTTCAGGAGGCCGGCCAAGACCTGCATGGCCTTTGCTTCGCCGTGCACCAGAAAGGTGCGTGCAGGGTTGCCGGTCTGCGCGAACCAGTTGAGCAGCTCCTGCTGATCAGCATGGGCGGAAAAACCACCGATGGTATAGATCTCGGCGTTGACCTCGACCTCTTCCTGCAGCACCCGGACCTCACCCGCACCTTCAATGATCTGTCGTGCCAGGGTGCCTGCGGCTGCATAACCGACAAAGACCACCGAGGCTTCCGGCCGCCATAGATTATGGCGGAGATGGTGGCGGATTCTGCCGCCGGTGCACATGCCGGAACCGGCAATAATGACGACGCCTTGCATGTGCTTCAAGGCCATGGATTCGGCGGCATCGCGGATGATCTGCAATCCGGGGAATTCGAAGGGGTCCTTGCCGGAGGCGAGTACTGCCCAGGTTTCTTCATCAAAGCATTCGCGATGCCGCCGGAAAATCTGGGTGGCGGAAATGGCCATGGGGGAGTCGAGAAAGACCTGGAGGTTGCGGGGTAGCTTGTTCTGTTCGATGCCTTCACGGAGATAGTAGAGGAGTTCCTGACTTCTTTCCAGGGCAAAGCTGGGGATGAGGACATTGCCGTTTCTGGCGATGGTGGTGTTGATCGCCTGGTACAACTCTTCGATGGAGGGTTCCAGTGTTTTATGCAGCCGATCGCCATAGGTGCTTTCCATGATCACGGTATCGGCATGCGGCGGCGTTGCCGGATCGGGAATGATCGCCCGGCCGTTATAGCCGAGATCGCCGGAAAACAGTACGCGCCTGCTGGTGCCGGCCTCTTCCACCTCCAGGAGGATGCAGGCGGAGCCGAGGATATGGCCGGCATCGTAAAAGGTGGCGCGGATGCCGGGGCAGAGGTCATACGGCTTTGCAAAAGCGGCAATGTCGACAAAGGTATCCAGGCAGTTGAGGGCGTCAAGGGTGTTGTAGAGCGGTTCGGCTAGATCCCTCCAATTTTTCCTTTTGCTTGCTTTGTAATTTTGGTACCTGGCCTCCTCCTCCTGGATGCGGGCCGAATCGAGCATGACCAGTCGGGCTAGTTCGCGGGTCGCTGCAGTGGTGATGATCTTGCCCTTGAATCCGCGTCTGCTCAACAGGGGGATGCGGCCGCAATGGTCGAGATGGCCGTGGGTGAGCAGCAGAAAATCGATAGCGGCCGGATCAAAACCGAAATTGTTGCGGTTTTCTTCATCCATCTCCCGGTTGCCCTGATAGAGACCGCAGTCGATCAGGATTCGTTTGCCCAGGCATTCGATCAGATGACAGGAACCGGTGACATTTCTGGCGGCGCCGTGAAAGGCAATACGCATGAAGATCTCCTGTGGGCGGCCCGGAGGCCGCGAGGTGTTATTTCTTATCGCGAAGCACGATGGTCACCCGGCGGTTTTGTTGCCGTCCTTTCGCCGTTTTGTTGGAGGCGACTGGATTAGCGTAACCGTACCAGTACAGGAGCATATTCTCCTGGCTGATGCCGAATTTATGCTGCAGATAATTACGAACGCTTTCGGCCCGTCGTTGCGAAAGGCTGATATTATAGGCTTCGGAACCAATGCTGTCCGTGAATCCGGAAAGAACCACATACGATTGCGGATTTGTCTGGAGGTGCCGGCCTAACCTGTCGAGTTGCGCCGCAAATTTCGGTTTGATGTTCGATTTGTTGAAATCGAACAGGATGTTACCAAAACCGTTGGCCGTTGTATCCATATAGAGCTTGCCCAGCAGGTGCTCGGGCCGGTTGTAGGCGGTATCGAAATCGATAACCTGGGAACAGCTGTTCACCGCGGCGATGTCATTCAGCAGCTTTTTGGCTTGTGCATCGGTGGCACTGGAGACGATGTTGAAGCAGATGTCATATTTGGCTGCCAGCTTCTTGGCCTGGGCCAGAGGGAGCGGTTCCAACTCTTTAAAGGTTGAATGCCTGCCATCGGAAAATAGAAAAATTTCAGTGCGGCCCGCCAGGCCGAGAAGATGTCCCAGTTTCATCAGGCCTGTCTGGAGCATGGGCGGACTTTGCGGAGTAATCGGCAGCTGCTCGATGGCCGCGGCATACTCCGCTTTATGGTAGAGTTGCAGCCGGTAATAGGGTTTAAAGGCATAAGGAGATCCGTGCAGCCAGAGCTCACCCTTCCAGTGGGGGTAGAGCCCCGCTTGCCAGTTCAGCTCGGGCAGGGAGGCGTTGCTTTCACGGAGGATCTTCTTTTGGGCCTCGATTCTGGTCAGACCGGTGTTTTTATACGGTACGGCCATGGAGGTGGATGGGTCGTACATGATAAAGAAGTTCTCCGCCATGCGTTGGGGACGGCTTTTTTCGGGGGAGCTCAGTTTATCTTTGAGTTCTGGGCGCAATTGTTCGCCGTGAACCGGTCCGAAGGAGAGAATCAGCAGGAGGAAGGTGCAGAGAAAGGGCAGGGAAGGGCGAGGTTTCATCGTGTCGGCTCCTGTGGTTACCTGTATCGCGGGGCTGCATCCCAAAAAAAGGGGATATGACTCTATCAGTTCAGAGTATACCCACCCGCGATGACCTGTCAAGTATTGGGAGTAATTTTGACTAGATGGCTTCGCGTTAACTTCGTTGTTTGGTCGGGACCTGATCAGGGAGGGCGATAATGGTCTCGGTGAGTCCCGCGAATCGGCCTTCATGATACCACGGGGCCTGATGCACCAGTTTACGGACGCCATTTTTTTCGGTGAAATAGGTGTTGCCCGTCCGTTCCTGCAAGAGGTTGCGGATAATGCCGTTTGCCGGTTCCGGGTGGCAGGCGAACAGGCTGGTGCCGATCAGGGCCTCACCCCCCTGTTTGCTGAAATTGTCCATCGCCAGCCTGTTCATGGCGATGATGAGGCCTTGGGTATCGCAGACGCTGACTGCGGCCGGGTAGTTTTCGACCCAGTCAAAGGTTGTGGTGGTATGCATGATGGTACCCTGTTGTTGCAATACGCGATGGGTCAGAAGACGCCCAGATCTTCAGGGCCGTAGGGCAGCCATTGGAAAAGATGTTGTTCTAAGGTGAGGCATTTGCTGAAATTTGTCTTGATCAACTGCTGCCGGTCGGGATTGTTTTTACTGTAACGGTCAAGAATATATTGCAGCCGTTCATCCAGATGCACCACCACATGATGCCGCACCCGTTTATCGGCATAATAGACGATCTCCTGGGCGCTGAAATGTCCTTTTTGATACCGGTCAGGCTCATAATGTCTGAGGATGACATGTTCTTCGACAATGGCTGCAATTTCGGGAAAACCATGCTCTCGGCAGATATCGGCGCCGATTTTGGCGTGGTCGCACATACTGTTGAGGCAGGGGGTTTTGGCAATGTCATGGAGCAGCGCGCCAGCGATCACCAGATTGCGGTCGACCTGGGGCTGGGCCGGGGTAAAGGCACGCAGTCCGGCCAGTAGTTGTTCGGCCAGACGGGCGACAACCAGCGAATGGTGCCGGATATTGGCAAGCATCCCGTATTGTTCCATCAATCGGACACATTCCGGGAGCGATGGGATGCGTGTCTGCGGCATTTCCATGGAGTGCGCGGCGAGTTGGAATGAATTGCTATTTGCCGCTGAAGCGATGGACGGCATCAACCGCAATCCGCACCTGATCCGGCGGCGTTTCCGGAAGGATGCCGTGGCCGAGGTTGAAAATGTAGCCCCGCGCATCTCGGGCATCGGTCAGCATGGTTTTGATCCGCTGCTCGAGCCGCTCCTTGGGGAGGAAGAGGGCGACGGGGTCGATATTGCCCTGGACCGCGTGGCCGCCAGCCTGCTTGATAGCATCAGCAATCGGCAGGCGCCAGTCAAAACCGAGTACATCCGCCCCGAGGGTGACAGTGTGTGGAATCAGGGTGGCGCCGTTGTTGGCGAAGTAGATCAGGGGGATGTCGGTCATTGCCCGTAGGTCTTTGATGATCGAGCGGACATAGGGCAGGGCGAACTGTTCGTAATCGCAGGGGGCAAGGATTCCAGCCCAGGAGTCGAACAGTTGCAGCACCTGGGCTCCGGCACGCGCCTGGGCCCGCAGATACGCGCTGGTGCAGGCGGTGATCTTGGTAAGCAGGTTGTGATACAACGCAGGTTCCTGGAACATCATTTTTTTGGTGTGGAGAAAAACTTTGGAACTGCCCCCTTCGATCAAATAGGTGGCCAGAGTGAACGGAGCCCCCGCAAAACCGATGAGCGGTACCTTCAGCGCCCTGCGCAGCAAGCGGATCGTTTCCATGACAAAGGGGACGGTCGCCTCCGGGTCAGGAACAATAAGAGCATCGACCGCCTGTTGGCTGCGCACCGGTTGGGGGAAGATGGGACCCCGGCCTTCGTGGAATTCGAGGGCGAGATTCATGGCCTCCATCGGAATGAGGATATCTGAAAAGAGAATGGCCGCGTCGAAGCCGAAGATATCGACCGGCTGCAGGGATACCTCGGTGCAGAGTTCCGGGCTTTTACACAGTTCCAGGAAGCTGACCTTGCTGCGTACCTTTTGGTATTCCGGCAGATATCTGCCGGCCTGCCGCATAAACCAGACCGGAGTGTATTCGGTTTGTTCGCCCCGGCAAGCCTTAAGAAATGTATTGTTCATTAGTATCCGTAGAGTGATTGTCCGTAAAATGCGGCTGGTTTCGTGTTCCTGTGGGAGAAAACCGGCAGCTACTTTGCAAAGTGAAGATTCCTGTATACAGGGCGATACGCCGTCAGTGTCCTGGCTGATAGGTACAAAAGGGCTCGGACGCCAGATAATCGCCGGTCATGGCGTAGGCCCTGGCCCGGCAACCGCCGCAGACATTGACATATTCGCAGCGGCCACAGTTGTCTTTGTACCCGGCAAAGTCGCGCAAATCGAGAAAAAGTTTGGAATTCTCCCAGATATCCTTAAAAGACTGGGTACGGATGTTTCCGGCTGCCTTGGGGAAATAGCTGCAGGGCAGAACATTGCCGTCAACATCGATCAGGCAGATCAACTGACCAGCCAGGCAACCCTTGGAGCCGCCGGTGGAGAACTTGAGACTGCGCCGTTTGAACCGCTCGCCCTCTACCTTGGATCGTTGCAGGATGATCCGGTAATATTGGGGCGCACAGGTGGGCCGGACCAGAAGATCGTGCTCCTCTTTTTCCATGTCGTAATGCCAGTTGAGAATATCCTCGTACTCCTCAGCCGGGATCAATTCCGCCATGATATCCTCGCCCCGTCCGGTGGGTACGATCATGAACAGGTACCAGGCCGTTGCCCCCAGGCTTTTCACCAGTTGGTAAATTTTCGGTGCTTCCTCCTTGTTGCGCTTGGTGAAGGAGGAGTTGATGAGAAATTCGATCTTGTGCTTGTTAAAGAGGCGGATGGCGTTCATGACCCCGGCAAACGCTCCGGATTGGTTACGGAAATTGTCGTGGACGGTGGCGGTGGCGCCGTCGAGACTCAAACTAACCATCTTGATGCCAGCCTCCTTGATGCTCACGCAGGTCTCTTCGGTGACCAGTGCACCGTTGGTGGCCAGGCACATGCGCATGCCGAGTCCGGTGCCGTAGGCGGCGATATCGAAGACATCCGGCCGTAGGAGCGGTTCGCCACCAGACAGGACCATGACCGGATTGGCGTAGCCGTGGATCTCGTCAAGCACCCGCTTGGCCTCGGCCAAGGAAAAATCGGGATGACCTTCAACCTCCATCTGGGATGAGGAGCGACAGTGCACACAGTTGAGATTGCAGCGGCGGGTAATTTCCCAGGCGATCCATTTTGGTGTGAAATCCATAGCAATCTCCGGCCCCGACCGGAACGAACGTGAAAGTGTGCAACCGCGGTACAACAGGCATGGCATGCTTTATTGCTACCTGTTGGCGCAGAAGACTGCAAACAAACTAATAAGTTAAAATATATTATCCTTACCCCGCAGGGTCAACTGCTTTGTCGGGCTGCGATGGATTGGAGCAGCTTAGGCGGCCGAAATGTCACAATATTGGTGGAAATTATCTGTAAACAGTTTATCTTTTAAGTAGTCAGGATGATTTTCAATCTTCTTTCACGCTGGAGGTAATGCATGCAAAATATCAAGAGTATCCTTACCCCGATCGATTTTTCCGACAATGCCGGTACGATTGTCAAAGCGGCCGCCTACATCGCTGGAACCTTTAAAGCGGAGTTGCACCTCGTTTTTGTGGTCCAGAATTTTGAGGATTACAGCGGATTTTTTGTGCCCCCCGTCAATCTGCCCAATCTCGAAGAAGAGCTTTTTGCCTCGGCGCAGCAACAGATGGAAACCTATGTCGAAGAGAACAAGGCCATGTTCACCGAGGCGGGTGTGGTTCATGTGACCGGCAGGGTCTTGTCCGGTGATGTGGCGGAGGAAATCCTGACCTATGCTGCCAAGAAGAAGGTGCAGCTGATTATCATGGGAACGCATGGCTACAAGGGCCTGGAACGAATCATGTTCGGCAGTGTCGCCGACAAAGTGGTAAAAACAGCCTGTTGCCCGGTGATGACGATCAATCCCTACCAGGAGGAGTGTGAAGGGACGGTGGATTGATGCACTTTTTCCAGGGGGCATCGGAGCCGGGTGGCGGCTGTTGGCAATGAATGGAGTCGATTCTCTGGGGGTATTTCGGCGGTGCTTCCACCCTGCGCTGAAGCCCCTCAGCGTCGGGTGGCTATCGCTACAGCCATAAGGGATAAGAAATTTTCATTTCTTTGAGGCGGTTGTACTTCTTATTAGCCTGTCAGCCAGAATTGTCGTTCCTTTTTAATAAACCAACAAAAGTTCCTGAGCATGCGGTCAGGCTTTTATCGTCCTCGGAAGGGTTGCTTCCAGCAAAACTCTCCAGGAACAACTGCCGGGTCGATATCTCTGGAAAATGGAAAAGATCGAGTGTGCAGCGGCCATGCTGTGCAGCAGGATAGCGGGTGTCGAGGCCGTGTGACCAATCTGTGGCGCATCCGGTAAAGAGTTTCGTTGCTTCCGCCTCAGTCGGTGGAGAGGCGTCCACCGTGGTTAGCGTCGCCAGTGCTGCCTGCAAGCCGGAACATTGGTGGATGAGCGGGGCTAGCGATGACAATTCCGCCGCTGGGTCGCGTCTGGCGGGCAACTCCAGGCTGACTATCTGTCGGGCGCTTTGCCGATGGTTCTTCTCATAAGCCTCCTGCAATGTATCCATCACCGCTTCGTGACGGGTGATGAAGACCTGCGGTTGCACCCGGGGGGCGCCGTGAAAATAGAGGCGGCTCCAAGCCTTGAGACGATGCTGCAGGATTCCGTCCGTCTTGTGGCCGGAGGCATGGAGACTGGCCGTCAGGGAAAAGGGGCTGTCTGTTTCTTCGCGCAGCTCAGCCAGGAGATCGTCCTGGCGGCTGGTGATATTGCGGAGCGCCTCGTTCAGATCGGCCTGTTCGGCATCGAAGAATTCCCCCAGTTTCAACATCAGGCGCGACTGCCAGAGCAACAGCTCCTCTTCCTCATGCCTGCTGTCTATGTTGCCGTTTTTTAAAAGATTAGTGATGATCGAGTTTTTCGTTTCCATCCGTTCTCGGCGGCTGAGTCCAGCGAGTGTCAGCATGCTGAGCTGGCTGGTGTAGTCATCCCGGCGTTTTTGCATGTCGCCAGTCAGGGCGAGGAAACGTTCGCGCTGCTCACCGAGCGGCACCGGAGAGAACAGCTGCAGCGTCCCCTGTTGCAGGAGTTGCTCGGTAAAATGGGTGGATAGGTCCTTCTCGAGCGGTTCGTCCTCAACCGCTTGCAGGTAGACAAGCTGGTCGAAAACCTGTACAAGGGGGAAAAGTAGATCCTCATTGGGGCAGGTATCCGGAAACACACAGGCAATGACGTTGTTCATATATGGCTACATTACGGGATAAAATTACATTTACGCTGACGGCTTTGGCCTACTTCCTCTTTCATCTGCGCATGGGTGTCGATGTGGGGGCCATCGTATATGGTACGGTCTATCAGGTGTTGCTGACGGCTCCCTACGCGATAGGGTTTACCTATATCATCGCGGTTATGTTTCGCAGGATTTCAGGAAGCGGCTGGCCGCCTTGGGATAGATTGCTACGAATATTTTTTACCATCGGGATCCTCTTTGCCTTTTTTTTCGCCCTCTACGAGTACGCCGGTAAGGGGCAGCCGCCGGGGTCCGAACAATTGCAAAACAGTTCTAGCGTATCACGGTTTTTCGAGGATGCAATCCGGAAGGTGCGGTAGTATTGGGCATAAGAATGCATTCCGGGCCCATGATCGTGCCGGGACTGGTTACTGAATTGCAGCCGGTTTGAGAGTTGTCTCCCAGTATTACCCCGAATTTTCGCAACCCCGTCTCTACGGTGCCGCTGGGTGTTTTGACCGCCACATTGCCTGGCAGAAATCGCAGGTTGGCGCATTTTGTACCCGCCCCCAGGTTGACATTGTTGCCGAGGATCGAATCCCCAAGATAGGCAAAATGTCCGGCCTTGGCGTCATTGAGGAATATCGAATGTTTGACCTCGGTGGTGTGGCCGACCACGCAGCGATTGCCGATCAGGCAGTAGCCGCGAAGGTAGGCCCCTTGACGAATTTCCGAGTAGTCGCCGATGATGGCGGGCGACTTGATCAAGACCCCGGATTCAATCAGCACCCCTTTACCGATACGGATGTTTTTGCCCATCATCACCGCACCCGCCATGATCACCGAGGCGCCTTCCAGGATCTGGCCGTTTTCCCAGACAGAGAGGCCGCCTTTGGTTGTGTCACCGTAGGTAATGATGCATTCCCGGGCATTGCGTAGCTTGCCGTTAAAGGAAATATAGGGGCTCTCCAGCGGTACACCGTCGGTCAGGCAGACGTGTTGAAAGGTTGGAGCGGTGTTGCTGCAGGTATATTTTTTCAGCTTATTCAGTGGCTCCCAGACCGCAGTACAGTCTGCAAAAATGTCCTTATAGGGAAAATCCGTTAGATCAAAAAACGACCCTGTGGTCAGCATATGGGCTCCTCGACGGTCAGGTGAACAGGCGGCAGGATGATAGCCTCTCTATATTGAGGCGCATGGAATTATTCAAGCGAAATATTCTTTGCCGGGCAGGAGGCGCCGCTGCCTTGACTTCGGATTCGGTTGTGTTTACTGTCGTGGGACCATTATATAGAAAATATAATCGTTCAGGCGATTTTAAGGAGGAAAAACGTGGAATTTGACGATTCATTATCGACCAGTATGGGTGATTTCGGGGAGCATACACAGGATCTTGAGATCCCGGAGTCTTTGCCCATGATGGCTGTCCGGGATGTTGTTGTTTTTAATTATATGATTATCCCGCTGTTTGTCGGCCGGCCTGGTTCCATTGAAGCCGTGAACGATGGCTTGAACAATAACAAACTGCTGATGCTGGTGACCCAGAAGGATCCAACCAAAGACGATCCCGAAGAAAAGGATATCTACGATGTCGGCATGGTTTCAATGATCATGCGGACCCTCAAGCTGCCCGATGGCCGTCTCAAGGTGCTGGTGCAGGCCCTTTCCAAGGCAAAAATACGTTCCTACCTCCAGAAAAAACCGTTTTATAAGGTTGAGATCGACCTGATCGAGGAACCGGAAAACCCGGAAATCACCGTGGAAACCGAGGCTCTGATGCGTACGGTTCGCGAGCAGACCGAAAAGATCATGTCGCTCCGCGGTATTCTTTCCTCGGATCTGATGATGATCATCAACAACATCGAGGAACCGGGACGGCTGGCTGATCTGGTTGGCTCCAATCTGCGCTTGAAGATATCGGAGTCGCAAAAAATACTTGAAACTATCGATCCCACTGCACGTCTGCGTCTGGTGGCGGATCTGCTCCATAAAGAGCTGGAAGTTTCCACGGTTCAGGCCAAGATTCAATCGGATGCCAAAGAGGAGATGTCGCGCAGTCAGCGGGAGTACTTTCTTCGGGAACAGATTCAGGCATTAAAGCGCGAACTCGGCGACGAGGACAGTTACTCGCAGGAGATTGAAGGCTTAAGCAAACAGCTGCGCAAAAAAAAGATGCCGAAGTACGCCAAGAAAGAGGCGCGTAAGCAGCTGAAACGGTTGGATATGATGCATCCTGATGCTTCAGAGGCGACCATCGTCCGCACCTACCTCGATTGGTTCCTCGATCTCCCCTGGCGAGAGTCATCCAAGGATTTGCTGGATCTGAAAGTGGCGGCTGGCATCCTGGATGAGGACCACTATGGTCTTGAGACGATCAAAGAGCGCATTCTTGAATATCTTGCTGTGCGCAAGCTCAATCAAGATACCAAGGGGCCGATCATCTGCTTTGTCGGCCCTCCCGGTGTGGGTAAGACCTCACTGGGACAGGCTATTGCCAAGGCCATGGGACGCAAATTTTATCGGCTCTCCTTGGGCGGTATGCGCGATGAGGCGGAAATCCGCGGCCATCGCCGGACCTATATCGGCGCCTTGCCCGGGAGAATACTCCAGGGCTTGAAGAATGTCGGCACCAATAATCCGGTGTTCATGATGGATGAGATCGACAAGATCGGTGACGATTACCGCGGCGATCCTTCCTCCGCCCTGTTGGAGGTGCTGGATCCTGAACAGAATAATACCTTCTCCGATCATTACATGAACCTGCCCTTTGATCTTTCCAAGGTTATGTTCATCACCACCGCCAACAGGAGCGATACCATTCCCGGACCCTTGCTCGACCGCATGGAGGTGATCCAGCTTTCCGGCTACACCCTGGAAGAGAAGATGGTTATTGCCAAAAAATACCTCCTGCCGCGGCAGATCAAAGAGAACGGCATTAAAACAGGTCAGATCAAGCTCAATGACGCGACTTTGGAAATCATCGTCAGTAAATATACCCATGAAGCCGGGGTCAGAAACTTAGAACGTGCCCTGGGCAAGGTTTGCCGAAAAATTGCTCGTAAGGTTGCGGAAGGTGGTAAGGGACCGTACGTGATCTCTGAAAACACCGTGGAAAAATACTTGGGACCACCCAAATTTCTGCCGGAAACTGAGCTGGATACCAGTTCTCAGCCTGGCCTGGTGGTTGGCCTTGCCTGGACGGAAGTCGGCGGTGAACTCCTCCATATTGAAACCTCGGTGCTTCCGGGTAAAGGCAAACTGCTGCTCACCGGGCAATTGGGAGATGTGATGAAGGAATCGGCCCAGGCAGCCTTAAGTTACTGCCGCAGCCGTAGTGCCGATCTGGGAGTGGAGCCGGATTATTTCGAAAAAGTCGATATTCACATCCATGTCCCTGCCGGTGCAATTCCAAAGGACGGCCCGTCGGCTGGAATCACCATGGCCACGGCACTCTTTTCCGCTATCAGCGGTAAGGCTGTAAAACCGGGAATAGCGATGACCGGCGAGGTCACTCTGCGAGGTAGAGTTCTCCCCATAGGGGGGCTGAAGGACAAGGCGTTGGCAGCGTTGCGGGCCGGTATCACCAAGGTGCTTATTCCAGAGGAAAATCAAAAGGATCTGGTTGAGATTCCAGAAGAGCTGCGCAAAAAAATAACTTTCTTCCCGGTCAAACACATGGATGATGTGATCGAACTGACACTGGGGAAAATATTAAAGCGTGGACGCCGGCAGAAACAAGCTGCCACTAAAGAAGAGAAATGATCCACCTGCCCACAGGCGGCAAGGAGGTGAGCGTTGCCTCCTGTCCCCGTGGGCAGTTCTTCCCCTGATTCCTCCTTCTCTCCCTTTCCTCTAGATTCATTCGTTTACTCCATTGATGCGTCGGTTGTTATTCATTCTTTTGTTTTTTGTTCTTGTGGCCAGCTGCGGCACAGGGCTCTGGTATTGGTCGTATTTGACGACTGCTTCGCCGGGAAGTGGAGAGGTTATTGTCGTCATCTCTAAAGGAACAGGTGTCCGGGGCATTGGGAGTTTGCTGGCTGAGAACGGCATTCTTCGATATGATATTCGTTACCTCGTGCTCGTCCATTTTTCCAGACTCACCGCCAAGCTTCAGGCCGGAGAATACAGTATTCCCCGTGGCTTGACCCCGCCCGCAGTATTGCGGTTGCTCGAAAAAGGCAGCACCCTCCGCCATCATGTCACTATTCCTGAGGGAATGACTGTCGAGCAGGTGGCTGCGATTTTTGAAAAGGATGGTTGGGTCAAGCGGGAACGCTTTCTGGCTATCGTCCATGATGTCGAATTTATTAAAAAAATAGGGATTGATGCGCAACAGTTGGAAGGGTACCTTTTTCCGGAGACCTATACCCTGATTCGTCATGAAACCGATGAATATTCGGTGATTCGGATGATGGTGGAAAGATTTCTGCATGTATGGAATGAAATCAAACCCGATAAACTTAGTGGGTTAAACCGGCATCAGTTGGTCACCCTCGCCTCAGTTGTGGAAAAAGAAACAGGGGCGACAGCGGAACGTCCGTTGATAGCAAGGGTTTTCTTGAACCGGCTCGCCCGGAAAATGCCTCTGCAGTCGGACCCGACGGTTATCTATGGAATTAGAGAATTCAAAGGTGATCTGACCAAAGCTGATCTTAAGCGGGCGACGCCTTATAATACCTATGTTATTCCTGCCTTGCCGCCAGGGCCAATTTGTAATCCCGGACGGGCTTCTTTGGAGGCAGTCCTGCATCCGGCTGATTCTAATGCCTTATATTTTGTCTCTAAAAATGACGGTACCCATGTTTTTTCAACCAGTCTGGCGGAACACAACCGTGCGGTAAAAACCTTCCAGCGCAGTCCGTAACCCACACGGGCTGAGTGGAAGAACCGGCCTGCCCGCTTGAATACATTTGCTCCGGGAACTGTCGGAAAGTCTTTGTAGAGGTCGTTTGTCATCTCTCTGGGTAGTGGCTGAATTTCTGCATTGCGACCAAAAAAGAGGCATCAATTTTCTTGTTTTTAATATAATTAGTGTTATATGTTCGCCGCATGAGTAGACCCTGCAGCATTTGCGTTGATTATGTTTTAATTACTGTTGTTAATTAGACAATACCGCGTGGTTCTGCATGGATTAAGCATCCAGCCCATTACAAGGAGATCGAGGGAGCAATGTTGAAAGGAACAGTGAAGTGGTTTAACGAGTCTAAAGGTTTCGGTTTTATTGAGCAGGAAGATGGCAAGGATGTTTTTGTCCACTACTCTGCAATCGGTGGATCTGGGTTCAAGACCTTAAATGAAGGCGATAAAGTGCAGTTTGAAATCGTTGATGGACCCAAAGGACCGGCTGCTGCAAATGTTTTAAAACAATAATTCAGCAGTATGCTTTAGCCCGGCAGAGATTTTTTCGCCGGATTTATAGTTTTTGCATGGTAAAGGATGGAATACTGTCCTTTACCATGCCTAATTTGTGCAGCGTGTTTTTGATTCGGTTTCTTTTCGCTCTATCAGGCGAATTTATGCGGCCTGATACGTGTCCGTGTGTCAAGAGCAGTCGTCGGTGAGTTCGTCTTTTCAACAGGTTTAATCCGTTGTGAAAATCGCCCTAGTTCAGACAAACCCGATTGTCGGTGCCTTTGACCGGAACCTTCGGCTTATCTTCAATTGGATTGACAAGGCAAAACAGGCCGGGTGCGATCTTGTTATTTTTCCCGAGTTGTCGCTCTGCGGCTATCCGCCGCAGGATTTGCTGGAACGTACTTCCTTTCTCGATGCCCATGATCGCGCTCTTGACGATCTGGTTAGTCATCTTGACGGCATCACTTGTATAATCGGTGCAGTTGAGCGACGAAGCGGGCCCGGAAAGCCGCTGTACAACTCTGCCTTTGTGCTTGAAAAGAACCGAATTGCCTTTCGGGCACGCAAGCAGTTGCTTCCCACCTACGATGTGTTTGACGAGACCAGGTATTTTGAGGCGGGAAACACTTCAACGGTTTTCCCTTTGCAAGGTTTGCACTGTGGCTTGACAATCTGTGAAGATATCTGGTGGAGTCGTCAATCCTACCAAGCAAATCCCCTCAAAGATTTTGTGGTGGGGTCTATTGTTCCGGACTGCCTTATCAATATTTCGGCTTCTCCTTATTATCATGGCAAACTCGCTGAACGCCAGCGGGTCTTCGGTCAGCTTTGTCGGCAGAATAATTTTCCCCTTATTTATGTCAATCAGGTCGGCGGGCAGGATGGTTTGGTATTTGACGGTCATTCCATGGTCATGAGTAGTTCCGGCGAGATATGTGCGGTGGCCGCTGGTTTTATCGAAGATATGCTCATCGTCGATAGCAATGCATGGGAAACAACCGAGAAGCAAATTCTCCAAGACTCTGTTGTTCATGTCGAGGAAGCGCTGGTACTCGGCGTGCGTGATTATCTGCATAAGACCGGGTTCAGCAAGGCGGTGCTCGGATTGTCCGGCGGAATCGATTCAGCGGTTACTGCAGTGATCGGTTGCCGGGCCTTGGGGCCTGAAAATGTTCTTTGTGTTGCCATGCCCTCGCCGTACACTGCGCAGTATTCTATTGACGATGCCAGGAAACTGACGGAGAATCTGGGCTGCGGTTTTGAGATCATCAACATCTCCAGTGCCATGGAGGCGTATCAGGCTACCTTGGCGCCGTTGTTTGTCGGCCTCCAGGAAGATACGACTGAACAGAACATTCAGGCGCGGATCCGTGGCAATCTGCTCATGGCGCTGTCCAATAAATTCGGGCGGCTCTTGTTGTCCACCGGTAACAAGTCGGAAATGGCTGTCGGCTACTGTACCCTGTATGGCGATATGAGTGGTGGACTGGCTGTCATTGCCGATGTGCCGAAGGGCATGGTGTATGAGTTAGCCCGCCAGATGAACAAAGCGCGAGAGGTGATTCCTGAGCGCATCATTACCCGTCCGCCGACGGCCGAGCTTAAACCCGATCAGTGTGACCAGGATGATCTGCCCCCCTATGCAGTTCTCGATGCCGTTCTCCACGCCTACCTAGAAGAGCATAAAGGGATAGCAGAAATCGCCGCTGGAGGCGTGGATGCCAAGCTGGTCAGGGATATCGTCCGGCGTATAAAACTGAACGAGTACAAACGCAAACAAGCCCCCCTCGGTATCAAGGTGACGACCAAAGCCTTTGGGCCGGGGCGTCGCTATCCGGTGGTGCAGGGATTTCTGGAGTAAAGCGGCAAGCGTGCCGCATGCCAACCTTGTGACAGCATTTTTGGAAGAGCTTGTTTTTTCCATTATCTTTGCCTGAGCTGCTTGCGTGCAGATAGGCTCTATCCGAGACGATCAACAAGAGACATGGTTCGGCCACCCCGCAGTCTCATTCCCGCCCTTCTGTTTTTGCCAGTCATCGTTTTGTTGATTGGTTTTCTCGTTTTTCGTGAACAGACCACTAAGCGACCCCAAAAACTGGCCATAACCACCGTCGGCTTTGTGGAAATGTGCCTGAACTGCCATGTGAATGAAAAATTGGACGGGGCTCATGATAGTCTGGTCGTCGGTTGTTCCCCCTGCCACCTGGGGGATGCCTTGGCGATCGATAAGGACAAGGCGCATGCAGGCATGGTGCTTAATCCCGGTGATCTTCGTGTCGTTGCTAGGACGTGCGGGGTCGAGGGATGCCATCCTGCGGATATTCATAAAGTGAAAAATTCGCTGATGGCGACCAACCGTGGCATTCTTTCGACCCTGCTGTATTATTGGGGGGAGCGGGAACACCAGAATGCCGATATAACAGTCGAGCAGTTGTTGAAAAGCGGTGAGAGTTCGCTGGCGCTCGATTATTATCGTAAGCTCTGCGCCACCTGCCATCTCTGGAAACAAAAGAACGATCTGCCCGGAGCCCCTGCTTTCTTTAATGAAAAAGGGGGCGGCTGCTCTGCCTGTCACTATGTCTTGCCCGAAGGTGCACCCCGTAATACCGTGACCACGGAGATTTCCGAGCCTGTCCGGGGCGAGGAGAAGAAAAACAAGCCGCATCCCAGGGTGGTGAAGCAGATCCCTGAAGACAATTGTATCCGCTGTCATAATCGTTCCGGGCGTATCGGTATCTCGTATACCGGGATCTTTGAGGCGGAAGGCTACGGGACACCCTATGAGAAAGGTGAGCACTCCTCGCAACGACTTGCCGGGGACCGTTTTTATCTCAAAATTGCTGAAGATATCCATCATGTGAAAAAGATGGCATGCATCGACTGTCATACCCGTGACGAAATCATGGGTGATGGTACTAGCTATGCTCATTATGAAGAGGCACTGGAGATTGCCTGTCAAACCTGTCACGATAAAAAGCCAGGGACGACACGCAAACAGAAGCACCTGACCAATGTAGCAGCAAAAGGAAACCAATTTGTGCTCACCGGCAAAATTGATGGTAAGGAACGGCCACTGCATCCGCCCAATGAGCAGGCCTGCCGATATCCCGGGCATGCGCGTGTCACCTGTGCTGCCTGTCATTCCACTTGGGTGCCCCAGTGTTATGGCTGCCATGTGAAACGGGACAAACGGGAAAAACATCTCGATAAACTGGCCCTGCAGGAAACACCGGGCTGGTGGGAAGAGGGGAGGTCGTATATTCGCTACGAGAAGCCCATGCTGGCAGTCTGGGGTGACAAAGTGGTGGTCGTTACCCCCGGTTGCCAGGATTTGGTGACCCTTATTGATGAGAAGGGCGCCAGCGAGGGCGGCTTCAATCGCTTTACCATGGCGGCCATCAATCCACATACTATCCAGGCAAAGGGCAGGACGTGCAAGGAGTGCCATGCTTCTCCGAAGACCGTAGGGCTTGGTGAAGGCACTGTGATGAAAAAAGACGGGAAATGGAATTTTTCTCCGGTGGATCGGGGGGTGGAGAGCGGCACTGGTCGGACACCGGGATTCGATAATTTTGTGACCATGGAGGGGACGCCGCTGCAACATGGTTCGCGTAAGGATTTGCGGCCCTTTAATGGTGAGGAGCTGCAGCGAATTTTACGGATAGGTCTCTGTCTCGACTGTCACCCCGCCCCTGATGATCGAGCCTACCAGAATTATAACTGGAAACGCCCCTGTCCGGTCTTTAAGGAACCGTAGAGGGCTTCTCTACCAGGGGGAATTGCCCCAACCCTGTTTTTTTATTCTTGTTAAAATCTGCCAAAAGCGTTAGAGCGCACTGTTTTTATCAACCGGAGAACGATTCATGGAAGGAGTACAATGATGTTGCCACAAAAATTTGCGCTTGCGGATCGAGTGCTGCAAGTTCCGCCCTCGCCGACTCTTGCCGTAAATGCCAAGGCGAAAGCCCTCAGGGCTGCGGGTGCGGATATCTTGAATTTCAGTGTGGGCGAACCTGATCTGCCAACCCCAGCCCATGTTTGCGAGGCAGGGAAAAAGGCCATCGACGATGGGCATACCCGTTATACTCCGGTGGCGGGCATCCTCGAATTACGGGAGGCTGTCTGTGGTCGGTTTAAAAAGGATCATGGGTGGGAGTATACCCCGGATCAGGTGCAGGTCAGTTGCGGTGGCAAGCACGGGCTCTATAATATTTTTCAGGCAATATTGAATCCTGGCGATGAAGTCCTCATTCCTTCACCGTATTGGGTTTCGTATCCGCCCATGGTCCAACTTGCTGGTGGCACGCCGGTCATCGTCCCGCTCAAAGAAGAAAATAATTTTGACCTCGATCCGGCAACGCTTAAGCAATACGTGACCGGTAAAACGAAGGCCATTATTCTCAATAGCCCTTCGAATCCGACCGGGGCTGTCTATTCCCAGGCGGCGTTGGCAGTCGTTGCCAAGATGGCTTTTGACAATGGCTGGCTGGTGATTTCCGACGATATGTATGAAGAGCTCTCTTACACCGAGGGGAAAATTGCGCATATCCTCGATGCCGAGCCGCGTTTGCAGGAGCAGACGGTGCTCTCAAACGGTGTGTCCAAATCCTTTGCCATGACCGGTTGGCGAATCGGTTATTCCGTAGGGCCGATCGAGGTGATCAAGGCGATGAATAAAATTCAGAGTCAATCCACCTCCAATCCCGCCGCCCCTTCTCAGTATGCTGCCCTTGCCGCTCTAACCGGCCCGCAGGATTTCCCTCGTCGGCTACGTGAGGCTTTTATACCTCGCCGCGCGTTTTTTGTCAGGGAACTGCAGTCGATTGAGGGTGTGACCTGCGTGACCCCCATGGGCGCATTTTATGTTTTTCCTAATTTCTCGGCTTATTATGGCAAGGCCTTTGGTGGGAAGGTAATTGACGGTTCCGTCGCCCTTGCCGATTACTTCCTGAGTGAAGCCAAGGTCGCCACCGTGCCTGGAGCCGCTTTTGGCGCGGATAATTTCATCCGGTTTTCTTTTGCAACCTCGATGGAGGTCATCGAGAAAGGGATGGAGCGAATTAAGCAGGCGCTTGCCGCTTTGCAATAGCCACTGGGCAAGCAGGGAGGGGGGGCTCTTTGTCCTCTCCCTGTCCTCGATATATGCTGATTTCAGGGGAGAGAGAGGAGATGGGGGGCAAGGGAGGCTTGACTTACGGTGTTACTTGCTCGTGTTCCCTGGATACGAGGTTCTCTTTGCTGATATTGTATTTGGTCAACAAAGATTGCAGTTTCCATGGCGAAGAGAGGTACTCTCGGCCCAGGTGACTTTCGGCGACAACTGCACAGAATTTGAGAAATTCGGCCATGAGCCGGGTGATGATTTTATCCTTGTGCTGGATGATCCAAAGTTGTCGGCTCATGTCGATGCCCTCGATCGGCAGCATTTTCAACCAGCCTTCTTCTGTTTCCCGGCACACCGTCAGCATGGAAAGGCAGGCGGCGCCGACCCCCGATTCTACCGCTTTTTTGATTGCCTCGGTGTGTCCGGTTTTCGTGACTACTTTGAGCAGAGATGCGTAGCGGCCTAGTTTTTTTGTAAAAATTTCAGCAGTTCCCGATCCCTCTTCTCGCATGACCCAGCTGGTTTCCTTGAGATCGTCTGGTACCCGAAAAGTTGTGCGCTCGGCCAGTTTATGGGTCGAGCTGACAATGATGCCCAGTTCATCCTCGAACCATGAGGTCGCAACCAGTGACTCCACATTAATATCCCCTTCAACAAAACCGAGATCTGCTTGACCCGTTGCCACTAATTTTTCTGCGGCCATGGTATTCACCACCAGCATGTTGATATGTGCTTCGGGGTGTAGTCGCATGAACGCGCCGATGAGGTAAGGGAGGACATAGTTGCCAATGGTCGAGCTGGCAACGATTTCAAGCACACCGGCAACTGTATCCTGCTGTTCGGTGAGTCTGGTTTCAATGTTGGCAACCTGGTGGAGAATCGCTTTTGCCAGGGGAAGGAGATAACGACCGCGGTCATTAAGCAGAAGACTGCGGCCGTGGCGGTCAAAAAGCGGGCCGCCCAGCTGGTTTTCAAGTTCGCCCAAGGCCATGCTGACCGCCGACTGGGTGAGGAGGAGCTTTTTGCTTGCCCGGGTCACCTGTTGCGTTTCAGCTACAGCGATGAAAATTTCTAATTGTCTGAAGGTAATAGCCATGAGTCTATTTCTTATCAGTGTGATTGAATATATATATGATCGGAATTGAAGAATTGGAGCTAAACTAACACTTCGATCAAATAGGTCAACGACTTTTCGGTTGTGATAGGCAATATTTCAAGGGAAGAAGAAAAAAGATTGAATAATCATTCAATCCAATTATGCTTGACAATAAGGTTGCTTTTCGGTAGCCTGATAAGATGTGCTGATTAATAATATCAGTCGGATTGATACGTGTAACTGCTGGATTTTCAGGAGAAAAAGATGGACCAGGTTGTTCTCACCAACATCATCTATGTGACAATTTTTTTGATAGGTGCACTGCTGTTCGGCTTCGGTCCCATCATCATCGTCAAACTCCTTAGTCCATCATCCCATACTCGGCAATCCGCCGGTCGCGCCGACCAGTTGATTGAATGTGGCATGGAACCCATCGGCAGCGCCTGGATACGGTTTGGCATCATCTACTATCTATACGCCCTTATTTTTCTTGCCTTTGATGTTGATGTGCTCTTCCTTTTTCCCGTAGCTGTCGCCTACAACAGCCCAGGATTAGGTTTTCGGGATTTTTTCGAGATTTTGATATTTGTCGCCATTCTTTCCTTAGCTATTGTCTATGCCTGGCGTAAAGGAGTGTTTATATGGGAACGGAAAACGTACCGTCATCAATAGTGCAGTTTGCTCAACTCGACAAACTGCTGAATCTCGGTCGGGCTAACTCACTATGGCCCATGACCTTTGGGTTGGCCTGTTGCGCGATCGAGATGATGTGCACAGGTGGTTCTCGTTTCGACATTTCCAGGTTCGGCGCTGAAGTGTTCCGACCGTCGCCCCGCCAGAGCGACGTCATGATTGTGGCTGGGACCATTAACAAGAAATTGGCAATGGCAGTTAAAACCCTCTACGACCAAATGCCTGAACCCAAATGGGTCATTGCTATGGGCAATTGCGCTATCTCCGGGGGGCCGTTCAAGGTTAAGGAAAACTATAATGTTGTTGAGGGGGCGGATAAGCTGTTTCCGGTTGATGTTTATATTCCCGGCTGCCCACCGCGTCCCGAGGCACTGCTTGAGGGGATCCTGACCCTTGAGGAGAAGATCACCGGAAAACGTCGCTGGCCGCGTGTGCATGCGGGCTGAACGGGTATCGAGCAATGGACATTAGAGAAAAAACCCAAATAGCACTGGCTCTGCTTTTCCCTGCCGCGCCGGTAACAGAAGGGCCCGTTGTTGCAGAGGGCGCTGATCAGGGAACCCCTCCGCCAAGAGAGCCGGGTGTGGTTATCCAGGATTTCCCTCGATGTGGCAGTCATCTCGATATCCTGTGCCGACCGGACCAGGTGGTTGCCGTGGCGCAGATCATGGATACAGAAGGCTTTTTCCTTGAGTCAATTGCCGGGGTCGACTGGTTGGAAAAGCAGCAGTTGGAAGTCCTCTACGACTATAACCGCTTGGGCGGAGAACATTGCCGGGTGATGGTTCGTACCTTGGTACCCCGAACCGAACCTGTGGTGCCGACCATTTCTGGCGTTTTTCCGGCTGCCAACTGGCATGAACGTGAGACCTTTGATTTCTACGGCGTCCATTTTCAGAATCACCCCAACCTTATCCGGATTCTGTTGCCGGAAGATGCCGATTTTCATCCACTTTTAAAGGACTTTATGCCATGACCGTTCCCATTTCTCTGCGGCATGATGAAACCTTTGTGCTCAATCTGGGGCCGCAGCATCCTGCAACCCATGGGGTTTTGCGAGTCATTCTTACCCTGGATGGCGAGTATGTGGTCAAGGCGGAACCGGTGTTGGGATATGTCCATCGCATGCACGAAAAACTGGCCGAAGGCGGTACTTTCGCCCAGTTCATGCCCAATACCGCCCGGATGGATTATCTCCATGCCTTGGCCTTCAACCACGGATGGGCCCTGGTGGTCGAAAAAGCCGCCGGCATAGAAGTGCCGGAACGGGCGGAATACATCCGGGTTATCACCGTCGAACTCAATCGGATAGCCAGCCACCTCCTTTGGTGGGCCGCTTTTCTCCTTGATCTCGGTGGTTTTACGCCGTTGCTGTACGCCTTTGACGACCGTGAGAAGATCATCGATCTGCTCGAACGGGTTACCGGCTCGCGCCTGACCTACTGCTACATGCGCTTCGGTGGGGTCTATAACGATATCGACGACGAATTCATCACTGGCACCCGCGCCTTTATCAAGCGCCTGCGTAGCCGGATGCCTAGGTTCTATCATGACCTGGTTACCCACAACATCATTCTTATCAAGCGGATCAAGGATATCGGCATCATTACCCCGGAACAGTGCCGGCGCTACGGAGCTACTGGTCCGGTGGCCCGAGGTTCTGGGATCAGTTATGACATCCGCAAGAACGAACCTTATTCCGTGTATCCCGAATTCGATTTCGACGTGCCGGTCTTTGACGAATGCGACTCCATGGCCCGATACATGGTCCGCATGCACGAGATGGAACAATCGTTGCGCATCATTGAACAGGCGCTGGATAAGCTGCCCGATGGCCCGGTCATGGGTAAGGCCCCGAAGGTTCTCAAGCCGGAGGCTGGTTATTACTATTCCGCGGTGGAAACCGCGCGTGGCTCCCTCGGCTACCGGTTGATCTGCGATGGCGGTAAAAACCCCTATAAGTTAAAGCTGCGCTCCCCGACCTTTTCTAATTTGAGTCTTTTCGGCGAGGTGGCCGAGGGTATGCTACTGGCGGATGCCCTGGCTTTCATGGGCAGCCTGGATTTGGTTATCCCCGAGATTGACCGTTAATCGAGGGAGGTGAATGGTATGGAAACGAGTATTTGGCGAGCCCTTTTTTATCTGGTAGGCATCATGGCCTTTGCCGGTCTTAATGCCGCCTATCTGGGCTGGTGCGAACGAAAGGGTGCGGCCAGGATTCAGCGTAGGATCGGGCCGTGCGAGGCCGGTTTCGCGGGCTTGCTGCAACCCTTGGCGGACGGTCTCAAACTGATGAGCAAGCAATTGCTGGTTCCTCAGGGCGTCGACGGCATCATTTTCCGGGTGGCACCGGTTCTGGCAATGATTCCTGCCATCACCTCTATGGTGGTCATCCCCTTTTCCGGAAATATCGAAGCCAGAGCCATGGAGCTCTCGGTCCTCCTTCTTTTTGCCCTGGCATCGCTGGGCATGATGGCCATCCTCCTCGGTGGCTGGGCGTCGGGCAATAAGTATGCGATCATCTCCTCGGCCCGCGCCGTCTCCCAGAATCTGGCTTACGAAATTCCCATGCTGGTGACGGTGATCACCATTGTCATGATCTCCGGTTCGATGAATCTGCGAGAGATCGCCCTTAATCAGATGGGCGGCTTCTGGCATTGGAATATCTTCCGGCTTGAAAACGGCCATTTCCTCACCATGTGGATCTCCTTCATCATCTTTTTCATCTGCTCGGTGGCCGAGACCAATCGGGCACCTTTTGACATGGCCGAGGCCGAGAGCGAACTGGTAGCCGGTTTCATGACCGAATACGGTTCCATGGGGTTTGGTCTGTTTATGATGGGCGAGTACCTCAATATTGTGGTTGGTGCCTGTCTCACCACCACCCTGTTCCTCGGAGGCTGGGACTGCCCTTTTGGCAAGACGCCTGGCGTCTGGTGGTTCCTGATCAAAATCTACATGCTCATTTTTACCTTTATCTGGATCCGCTGGACCTATCCACGCACCCAGATCTACCGGCTGCTCAATCTGAGCTGGAAGATACTGATACCCTTTTCGCTGGCAAATCTGCTGATTACCGCAGCCTTGATTAAGGTGTTTTGATTATGAGTGGCTATTGGAGCGATATTTTTACCGGCAGTAAGAGCCTGGTCACCGGCCTGCTGATTACCGGACGGGAATTTTTCAAACCGGTGGTGACTGAGCAGTATCCCTACGAAGTCCCCACGATGACGCCTCTGTTCAGGGGGCATATTGAGCTTATCGGCAATGAAGCGACCGGCCAGCCGAACTGTGTGGTCTGTGGCATGTGCCAGCGGGCCTGTCCGTCCACTTGTATCAGTCTGGACGGTAAGAAGGCGGAAGGGGAAGGGGCGAAGGGCAAAGTTTTGACCAGCTACGTCCTCGACTTCACCAAGTGCAGCCTCTGCGGCTCCTGTGTGGAAAGCTGCAACTTTAACGCACTACGCTTTTCCAAGGAATACAATCTTGCCAGTTTCGATAAGAATGATTTTATCATGGATCTGCTGAAACGGTTGGAGGATCAGAACCGATGCAAGCAATAGTCTGTCAATCGGGGGCCGCTCCGGCGCTTTTTTCCGCGGAAGGCATAGTCGGCGTCATTTTTCTGCTGACCGTTACCCTGGTCTGCACCGGCGCGATGATCGCTGTCAACGCCCAGCGGCTGGTCCGAGCGGTTGCCGGACTCGCGATTTGTTTCACCGGTTTGGCCGGCGTCTATTATTTCCTGCTCAGCCCTTTTCTCGCCATGATGCAGTTGCTGATCTATGTTGGCGCGGTCTCCATCCTGATAGCCTTTGGCATCATGATGGCCACCCCGGAGGAGAAGAGCGGGGCGGGGATGAAAAATAGGTCAGTTCTAGCCGGACCTCTGGCCTTCAGTACCGCCGCTCTAATGTTTGCCGCCCTGACTGTGCTGGGATTGAAAACCCAGTGGCAGATCTTTCCCCGGCAGGGGACTTTTGATATCAAGGCGGTTGGCATGGCCCTTTTGACCACCCATTCCCTGGTGTTCGAACTCATCTCCATTGTCCTGTTACTGGCCATCATTGGTGCCCTGGTCCTTGCCCAAAGGGGGAGAAACTAACCGATGCAACTACTGAATCTGTATAACTGCCTGTCGACCTATCTGGTTATCGGTGCGCTGCTTTTTTCCTTCGGGATTTACGGTATGGTCGTCCGGCGAACCGTGATTGGCATGCTGATTTCTTCGGAGTTCATCCTGGCGGCCGCTTCTACCAACTTCATGGCCTTTAACCGTTTTCTGGCCCCGGACCCCGTCGTTGGTCAGATATTCACCCTGGTCATTATGGCCATTGCTGCTGCTGAGGCTGCCATCGCCATCAGCATCATGATTGCCGTCTACCGAAATTACAAGACCATTGATACCGACGATCTTGTCGATTTACAGGGGTAACCGAAGAAAATGACCATGGAAGCCGTTACCACCACTGCACATATCGTCGAAAATTCCAACCTGCTGTTGGCGGTGATTATCCCGCTCTTCGGCAGTTTGGTAGTCATGACGCTGAAGAACCATCCGAATCTGCGGGAGATGGTTTCCTCCTGTTCTTCGATTCTGCTCTTCCTCATTGTCCTTTCCTTCATCCCTGCTTTAAAAGCGGGCGAGACCTTGGTCTATCCGATTTTTCGACTGCTGCCCGGTCTTTCTATCACCCTGCGGGCTGACGGGTTTTCGATGATATTTGCCATGGTCGCCTCCTCGCTGTGGATGATCGCCGTCTTTTATTCTATGGGATATATGCGCGCCCATGATGAGCCCTGCCAGACCCGGTTCAACGCCTGTTTTGCCCTGGCTATTTTCGGGGCTATCGGGGTGGCGCTCTCCGACAACTTCCTGACCCTGTATCTCTTTTACGAGATCGTCTCGGTCTGTACCTATCCGCTCGTTGCGCACCATCAGGACGAAGAATCGTATGAAGGCGCACGCAAATACATTATTTACCTGACGACGACCGCTAAATTTTTTCTGCTGCCGGCGCTCATCCTTATTTATGTTCTGGTCGGCAACCTCGATTTTCCGCATAACATCACCACCGGCATGATCCCTGCCTCCGCACCCGGCTGGGTAGTGACCATGCTTTATATCTTCTGCCTTCTCGGCTTTGCCAAAAACGGGGTTATGCCCTTTCACCACTGGCTCCCAGGCGCCATGGTGGCTCCCACTCCGGTTTCCGCTCTGCTGCACGCAGTGGCCGTGGTCAAGGTCGGGGTCTTCTGTACTACCCGCACCATGCTGTATGTCTTTGGCGTTGACACCATGAGTCGGCTGAATCTCGGTATCCCCACCGCCTATTTCGTTGGTTTCACCATCCTCATGGCCTCGGTGATCGCCCTGTCCAAGGATAACCTTAAGGCCCGGCTGGCCTATTCCACGGTCAGTCAATTGTCTTACATCATCCTTGGCGTGGCCCTGTTGACGCCACACGCTATAGAAGGTGGTCTGATTCACATCGTCAATCATGCCTTTGCCAAAATCACCCTGTTCTTCTGCGCAGGCGCTATCTACATCGCGGCCCATAAAAAATACATCTCGGAAATGAGTGGGCTCGGGCGAACCATGCCCTTTACTTTCGGCGCCTTTGCCGTAGCTTCTTTGTCGATGATCGGCGCGCCGCCGGTGGCCGGTTTTGTTTCCAAATGGTATTTGCTGGTCGGTTCGATGGAAGCGCATCAGGTGGGCATCCTCTTGATTCTCATCGCTTCAACCGTGCTCAATGTTGGCTATTTCGCTCCGGTTACCTACAAAGCTTTTTTCGGCAAGCGGCCGGAAGGGGAGACGGAGACAGGCATCAAAGAAGCACCGCTGAGCATGCTGATCCCCCTGCTGATGGCCGTCACTGTTTCGGTGATCATCGGCATTTATCCCAACTTCATGATGCAATTTGTCAGGATGGTAACAGGATGACGAATCTCATTGCATATTTCCAGGCGCGGCTCAAGACGGTGGTCACGGTCTGCTTGGTCCTGCTTGCGGTCATCGCCGGCTCGACCCTGTTGGTTGATACCCACCATGCCCACACCTGGGTTGAGCGGCATGTGCCCTTCTTCTGGTCGTTTTTTGGGTTTGCGGCGGCGGCGGTGATCATCGGCGTGGCCCGTTGGTTCGGTCGTTCCGGTATTCAAGCCCCGACTGATTTTTATACCTGTTCCACCTCAACACCCTGCGAGGAAGAATAATGGCCTCCAGTTTCATCCATCCCTCGCTGCTGCTGATCCTTGGCGCCCTGCTACTGCCCTTTATCCGGGGGCCGCTGCGTAAACCATATCTGTTCCTGGTACCGTTGCTGGCCTTGAGCGCCGTGGTTTTGAACACCTCGCTGACCGGAAATTTTGCCACCATATCGTTTCTCGATTGGCAACTGGTGTTAGGCAGGGTCGATAAACTCTCCACCATCTTTGCCCTGATCATGACCCTGATGGCAGTGATCGGGACCCTCTACGGGCTGCATGTCGATCGGGCCGGGGAACATATGGCCGCTTGGTTCTATGCCGCCGGCTCACTAGGTGCCATTTACAGCGGCGATTATATCAGTCTCTTTTTGTTCTGGGAGATGATGGCCTTTGCTTCGGTCTTTCTCATCTGGTTCCGGCGGGGCAAGCAGTCTCTACAGGTGGGGTACCGCTATCTCCTGATCCATACTATTGGTGGGATCATTCTCCTGGCCGGAATCCTGCTCCGCTATCAGGCCGTGGGTAATATCACCTTCGATCTGATGGATGTCGCCCATCCTGAACTCTACACCTGGCTGATCATGATCGGTTTCGGCCTCAATGCCGCCATGGTGCCGTTGCACTCCTGGCTGCCCGAGTCCTACTCTGAGGCCTCCTTCAACGGTGCGGTGTTCCTGTGCGCCTTCACCACTAAGACCGCGGTCTATGTCCTCGCCCGTGCCTGCGCCGGTATGGATATCCTGGTGGTTCTCGGGGTGATCATGGCCCTGTACGGCGTCATCTATGCGGTCATGGAAAACGATATCCGCAAACTGCTCGCCTGGTCGATTGTTTCCCAGGTCGGATACATGGTGGCCGGTATTGGTATCGGCACGGACATGGCCATCAATGGGGCTGTTGCCCACGCCGTGGTTCACATCCTTTACAAGAGCCTGCTTTTTATGGGGACCGGGTCGGTGCTGTACATGACCGGTAAGACCAAATTTACCGAACTCGGCGGACTTTATAGGAAAATGCCCGCTACCTTTTTCTTTACCATCATCGGCTGTTTGTCGATTTCCGCTGCCCCTGGTTTTGCCGCTTATGTTAGCAAGTCGATGATCATCGGCGCTGGATTCGAGAGCCATCTTAATTGGGCCTTCTGGCTATTGATGTTCGGAGCCACCGGTACCTTCATGTATAACGGTTTGAAATTACCTTATTTTCTTTTCTTCGGACCTAACAACTGCAGCAAGGCCACCTGGGAAAAGGCAGGCGACCCCACCTGGAATATGCTGATTGCCATGACGCTCGGAGCTACGCTCTGTGTCCTGGTAGGCACGGCTCCTGGTTTTCTCTACGCCATGCTGCCCTATGCCACAGAGTACAATCCGTACACCACCTACCATCTGGTGGAGACCCTGCAGTTGCTCGGGTTTGCTGCTTTGGCCTTTTTTCTGCTCAAAAAATATGTGGAACCCATCGATCGCATCTGCCTTGATATTGACTGGCTGTATCGCCAGGCGGGCCGTGGTTTCCTCTGGCTGGTGAAGGGACCGCTGCAATGGGGTGATACAGCTTGGGGCGAAGCCTATCGGGTGGTCGGGCTCTCTTCCCTGATGACGGTGAGCCGGTTCTGGAGCTGGTTTGATTGGCATGCCATTGACGGAGTTGTCGACGGTATTGCCCGCTCCGTTCGCGCTCTGGGCGGCAAGGTGCGCATTCTGCAAAGTGGGCAGATTCAACTGACCCTTTATTACGCGTTCTCCCTCGCTGCGATTCTGCTTGTCACCTTCATCTTTTTTAAGCTGCTCTAAAGGGAACTAGAGAATGGATCTGTTACTTATTAAAGAGGGGCTGCCTCTCCTCACTTTTCTGATATTTCTGCCGCTGGCCGGGGCCTTGGTTCTCCTCTTTTACCACGGGGAATCCTTTGCCCGCCTGTGGACCCTGGTCATCACTGCCCTGACTGCTGTTACCTCCGTTCTCTTGCTCACCGGTTTTAATTTGGCCAGCTCGAAATATCAGTTTGCTGAGGCCTACGATTGGATTCCCCGGTTGCATATCAACTATATCGTCGGTGTGGACGGTATCTCCATCCTGCTGGTTATCCTGACAACCTTTATTATGCCGTTTTGCGTCCTGGCATCCTGGAAATACATTAAAACCCGGGTCGCATCCTTCATGTTTTGCTTGCTGGTTATGGAGACCTCCATGATCGGCGTCTTTGTCGCGCTGGATTTTGTGCTGTTTTATATATTCTGGGAATTCATGCTCATCCCCATGTATCTGCTGATTGCGATCTGGGGTGGACCGCGCAAGGTCTATGCTTCGATCAAATTCTTCCTCTATACCCTTGCTGGATCAGTGCTGTTGCTGGTTGCCATCATTGCCCTCTATCTGAAGACCGGGAGTTTCTTTATCCCTGCAATGATGTGGCAGGAATACTCGCTTACCTTCCAGGTACTGGTCTTTCTCGCGTTTTTTCTGGCCTTTGCCATTAAAGTGCCGATGTTTCCTTTTCACACCTGGTTGCCGGCAGCCCATGTCGAGGCGCCGACCGCCGGATCGGTTATCCTGGCTTCGGTACTCCTGAAGATGGGGACCTACGGCCTGTTGCGTTTCTGCCTGCCGATCACCCCGGATGCTACTATGCTGCTGGCTACGCCGATTCTTTGGCTGTCGATTGCCGGGATCGTTTATGGTGGATTCACAGCGCTCGCCCAGCAGGACATGAAAAAATTGATTGCCTACTCCTCGGTCGGTCATATGGGCTTTGTTACCCTGGGGATTTTTGTTCTTAACAGCCGCGGCTTGGAAGGCGCCATTCTTCAGATGATCAATCACGGTGTGACCACCGGTGCCCTGTTTTTATGCGTGGGCATGATCTACGAACGCACCCACAGCCGGGAACTGGCTGTGGCGAGCGGGGTCGGCAAATACATGCCCTGGTTCGTCACCTTTTTCGCCGTTTTTTCCCTTTCCTCCTTCGGCTTTCCGGGTACCAACTCTTTTATTGGCGAATTTCTGATCCTGGCCGGGACCTTTGAACATAATACGATCCTGGCATTAGCCGCCATTCCCGGCGCTGTGCTCGCTGCTGCCTACATGTTGCGGTTGCTGCAAAAAGTCGTTTGGGGAGGGACCGCCAATCCCGACCAATCCTATCTTGCCGATCTTTCGGTCCGCGAGATCGTTACCCTTGCCCCCTTTCTGTTTTTTGTATTCTGGATAGGATTGGGTCCGCAACCCTTTATCGATCTGATCCACACCTCAGTGAGCCATTTGCTGGAACAACTGAACAACTGGCAACAGCATCATCAGGTTGCCGCAACCGTGCTGTGGCGTTAACGAGTGAGTATGAGTCCCGCAATCCCTGCCATCACACTGCCCGCTACAACTTGCGGATGGTGTTGAGGAAACAAGAAGAAAGGCGATATTTATGGTTATCCTTCCCGAACTGGTGCTGCTGACCGGAGCCCTTGCTTTTTTTGTGGTCAGCCTTGGCAAGACGCCCGATCGCAATGTGGTGAAGTTCACTGCGCTGTTTTTTGGCTTGGCAACGTTCATCGCCGCCTGTCTTTCCTTTCAGTCACAGGCAACCCTTTTTTACGGGGTGTATGCCGTTGATCAGTATTCCCAGATGTTCAAGGTGCTGATCGGTTTTTCTCTGGCAATTCTTCTGGTTGCCGGGCAAAACCTTAAAGGAATTGAGGTCAGCGTACGGGCGGAATACTACCTGTTCCTGCTGCTCAGCGTCCTGGGGCTGATGATGCTGGTGAGTTCGGTCGAACTGATTGCCATTTTTGTCTCTCTGGAACTTTCCTCCTTTGCGCTCTATCTCCTGGTTCCCATGCGTGATGATCGCACCGGAATCCGGATGCAAATGGAAGCAGGCATGAAGTATATCCTGTTTGGGGTCATGGCCACCGGAATTATGCTCTACGGTATGAGTTACCTGTTTGGGCTGACCGGAACGACTTACCTCAAAGATATTATGATATTTTTATCCAAGGGAAATCTGCAGCCGGCGGTGGTGGTGGCCGTGCTCATGACCCTTGGCGGCTTTTTCTATAAGCTGGCGGTGTTCCCGATGCATTTTTGGGTACCGGATATTTATCAGGGGGCCTCGAACGAGACCACCGGCTTCATTGCCACTATTCCTAAATTAGGTGCAGTGGCGCTGTTGATTAGATTTTTGATCGTGCCGACCGGGCATCCGCAGTTTTTGGTCGAGCTGCTGGCCGTGGTGGCGGTTTGTTCCATGTTTTACGGCAATCTGAGTGCTCTGGTGCAGAAAGACATCAAGCGGATGCTGGGTTTTTCCGGAATCGCCCATGCCGGTTTTATTACGCTGGGACTCTTGACCATGAATGGCGAGGGTTATGGTCTTGCCATCTATTACATTGCCGGTTATGTGTTGATGAATCTCGCCTGTTTTCTGGTGATCAGCAATGTTTCTCGAGAAGGAGAAAATCTGCTGATTGAGGACCTTAGCGGTCTCTATCAGCGGCAACCGGTGCTGGCCTTCATTTTGGCGGTCGGTCTCTTTGGACTGGCCGGTATTCCGCCCTTTGTCGGTTTCATGGGCAAGTTCATGATTCTGGCCTCGGCTCTGCGGGCCGATCATTTGCTGGTAGTCTGTCTGGCTGCCATCAATACCGCAATTGCTATCTATTACTATCTCTCTGTGGTCAAAGCTGTCTACACCGCTGATCCCGGCGGGCGACCGTCGGTGCTGGTACATCCGGCGATTCAAGCGGTTGGGGTTATTGTGGTGCTTGCTATTGTTCTGATGGGAACCTTGCCGGCCAAGTTCGTAGATTTTGCAGGCGCCGTGGTGCAAACCCTTCTGTAACGCACTGGCGAAATTAATAAAAAAGGGGGCCCTCTGGTGAGAGGAGCCCCCTTTTTTATGCGTCGTGAAGGAGCTTAAGCCAGATGCTCCAATCCTGGAGCCGGAAAGGAGGCGCAGAGCTTTGCAACCGCCTCCGCAATCTCGGCCTGCAGTGCGGTATTGGCAGGAGCGGAGATTACGGCATCGATCCACTTGCCGGTCTGCACCATCTGTTCCTCCTGAAAGCCGCGGGAGGTGACTGCCGCTGAGCCTAGACGGATGCCGCTTGGATCAAAGGGTTTGCGGGTGTCGTAGGGCACGGCGTTGTAGTTGAGAACGATACCGGCTGCATCCAGGGCCTTGGCGGCAATTTTTCCGGTCACGCCTTTGTTGGTGAGGTCGATCAGCATAAGATGATTTTCCGTGCCGCCGGTAACCAGATTGAAGCCTTTGTCCACCAGGGTTGTAGCCAGGGCTTTGGCGTTCCTGACAATCTGCGCCGCATACTGTTTGAAGGCATCGGTGGAGGCTTCTTTCAGGGCCACGGCGATGGCGGCGGTGGTATTGTTATGTGGGCCGCCCTGCAGTCCTGGGAACACCGCCTTGTCGATCGCCTGTGCATACTCCTGTTTGCACAGAATCATGGCGCCACGGGGGCCGCGCAGCGATTTATGGGTGGTTGTGGTCACTACATCGGCATAGGGAATGGGGGAAGGATGGGCGCCACCTGCCACCAGGCCTGCGAAATGAGCCATGTCCACCATGAGCAACGCCCCGCAGGCATCGGCTATCTCGCGGAATCTGGAAAAATCAAGGATCCTTGGATAGGCCGAGTGTCCGGCGATGAGAATCTTGGGGCGGCAGGCAAGGGCTTTGTTGCGGATGGTATCATAATTCAACAGTCCGGTTTCCTGGTCTAGCGAATAGGACTCCGCATTGAAATATTTACCAGAGATAGACACCTTGGCGCCATGGGTCAGGTGGCCGCCGTGGGGCAGGGCCATGCCGAGGATGGTATCGCCGGGGTTGATGAAGGCCAGGTAAACGGCAAGATTGGCCGGTGAACCCGAATAGGGCTGGACATTGACATGATCGGCACCGAAAAGATCCTTGGCCCGCTGGATTGCCAGGCTTTCGACCTGATCGATGAACTGCTGACCCTCATAGTACCGTTTGCCTGGATATCCCTCGGAATATTTGTTGGTGAGTACCGAACCCGTTGCCTCCATAACCGCCCCGGAAACATAATTTTCAGAGGCGATCAGGCGAATTTTATTCTTTTGGCGATATTCTTCCTGTTTGATCAAGTCGAATATTTCCGGATCATTCTGTGCTAAGTTGTTCATGTTGACTCCTTATAGTGTCATAGGGTTACCGGCATGCTGGGCGTCCACGCATGTGACCGGGAAAGAATCATATTTGTGCCGATGTGTTTGCGATACACATATATCATGTGACCTGTTACGTGGTGAAGTGGAGGGCACCAGGCCGGGTAGACGGTGACGCGTACTGGGCCTCGGCTACCATTAGCCTTGGATTATAATAAAAAATATGGATTCTGTATGGCAGCACTTTGCCATGAAAAATATTTATCATAATAAACCTGCCTGGAGTTGAACAGGAGAAAATTACAGATATGAGAAAAGCGAGCGGGTGAGGTTCAATGAGGAATAGAGCGAAATATCTTATGAATTAAGAAAAACAGTACGTATCTTGAGGTTTGTATTTTTAGAGAAATTTGGCAATCCTAGGTGATTCCTTACCGGGGTTCGCCCGTTCATGATTGGATAGTTAACATATTTTATTGATACATCTCTTCTGCTCTTGGAAAAACGGTGGCAGTGGGGTACTTTAATTTTTTGTTGGTTCAATACAAGCTGGGAAAAAATGATTTGGCGGAAGCACGAACGCTTGTAGAGGACTACGAGTCCATGGAAATCAAGAGGGACGAGTCACTTTACAATACTGTAGAGGGTATTTATTTTGTCTGAACAGGATATACAATTTTCGGTGCGGTACAGCGTTGTGGGAATGCGGATATTGGCTCGGGAACAATACAATTGTGGTCACCTTGCCTTGGCGATTTCCTCGGAACGTCTGGGCTATAAAGTGTTATTTAAAAGATATCGAATCACCAGGTAGGTAGGACAATGGAGAAGAGTGCGTTATTTTGCTATGGAACATTGCAGTCGCCACTTGTTATGAAGGCTGTCACCGGTCAAGCCTTTTCCGGCAAGGAGGCTATTTTGAATAACTGGGCGAGATTTCGTGTGCGTAGCTCAGAGTATCCGGGCATTATTCCCCAGCAGGACGCCGTTGTTTCAGGCAAACTGTACTGGGGGCTGGAAGAGAAGGCCATGGAAAAACTCGATGCCTTTGAGGGTGATAAATATGAAAGGGTTGTGGTTCAGGTAGCCATGGCAGACGGGTCTTTTGAAACGGCTTATACCTACGCAATCAGGGAGGACTGCCGGAATATGCTGTCCAATGACCCGTGGGACTTCGACCGGTTTTTGCAAAACGGTCTGGAAAAGTTTATTCACTGGTTTGTTGAAGACCGACGCGATCTCTTCGACCGGGGCGATCTCTGATTTTCCAGTTTGCTTGCTGTTTATTTTACCGTTATCTCAAAGGGGGGGATACCGCTACTTAGGTAGCGGTCTTCCTGGTGCAGATTTTCTGTGAATATCCCGATGCTGCTGATAGCGGCATCGGGATATTCACAGAAAAAGGTCGTTCCTTTAATTGGGTCGCTGTTCCCTCCACAACGACTATCTGGATTGCGGTCCGGCAATCGCTGCTCGTTTTTCTTCAGGTAAATCAGGGTTCGTTCGATACAGCAGGATGACCCGACCGATAACCTGTACGAGAGTAGCCTTGGTCAGTCGTGCCAGTTCTTTGGCCGCCTCGTTCCGTTCCACTGGGCAGTTCTGGCCCAGTTTTATTTTAATCAGCTCGTGGGTTTTAAGCGCGGCCTCTATTGATTTGAGTAGAGAAGTCGATAACCCTTCCTTTCCTACAAACACAATGGGTTCGAGGTGATGGCCTATACCGCGTAACGATTTTTTTTGTCTACTGCTTAGCTCTAACTCTGGTTCTGCTGATTCATTCATGGGAGCGTCCTGTTATAAAAAGTCTGTATAATGTAGAGAGTTGCTGGTCCGCTTAGATTAGGAAAAAAAGAGTCAGGAAAGACCGAAAGCGGACTCAGACGGCTTAACCGTAGAGCGAATAGATCTGCGAGTGACGAGTGATGGGAGAGACAGGAGCCGACCAGTCGAAGTTTCAGCCTTCTTTTTTGATGATCAATTTATTGCCGGTTTGGAGATTATTGCTACTGAGTTTGTTCCATTGCCGAAGATCTTGAGCGGAGACTTGAAATTTTTTGGCAATGTTCCAGACTGAATCCCCATTTTTGACAACATACCAAGTTTGCTGTTTATTCTTCGGTGCGGCAGGGGGCTGAGAACTGGCGATGCTACGCTTTTTGGTTGTCTCCAACGAGGGGATGTCAGCAGGCCCCTTGGGGGTGGTGGCTTTTGCAATCTGAGTGGTACCTGCCATCGTAGCAGGAGCGGGGCGGTCGAGGTAGAGTGCTATCTGCTGGCCTTTTTTGACTTGGCGCAGATCGGAGATTTTGTTCCATTGCATAATGGTTTTCACCGGCACTTGGTACTGCTTGGCGATTTTGGCCAGGGTCTCCCCCGCTTTCATTTGATGCAGGACTGGCTGCTTATTGCCAGTGTTGGCTTTAGCCAGGCGATCCTCCGGCCGTTCCCCTTTCTTCAGCAGGACATATTTGGTGGCAGTGGAGGGGATTTGTATATGTAGCCCTTTCTTCAATTCAGCGGTCCGCAGATTGTTGGCCTTCAGCAGGGTTGTTTTGCTAATATTATAAAGGTTGCTGATAGTCGTCAGCGTCTCACCATTCTTCACAGTGTGGGTGGTATATATAGTGGTTGTGACCGGATGCAACTTGTCAAGATTGCTGGCAACCAGTTCTTTGGTGCCCATGGGAATCCGGAGCGCATAATTCTTGTACTTTGGCGGGGTCTGGTTTTTCTGCAGTTCGTTATTGAGAGTCCGTAACCGTTTTACCGACGTGTTGCTAGTCACGGCGACAGCCTCAAGATCGACGCCCCCCGGGAGGTCGATAGTCTCGTATTGTTGAGGTTTCTGATAGGTGATTTCAGTGAAACCAAATTTTTCGGGATTGCGGGCAATCAGGATGGCGGCAATTAATTTTGGTACATAACGCTTGGTTTCGAGATAAATGCCATCTGATCCGGCAATTTCCCAGAAATCTTCGGTGTTGTAATTCTTGATAGCTGTTTCTATCCTTTTTTCACCGGCATTATAGGCTGCTACCGCAAGGTACCAGTCGCCGAATTCAGAATAAAGGCGGGATAAATAACGGATAGCCGCCTTCGTTGCTTTGTCTGGCTCGCGGCGTTCGTCTACCCAGGAATCGATTTTCAGGCCGTGGTTGCGACCGGTTCCCTCAATGAATTGCCAGAGACCTGAGGCATCGGCAGGTGAATAGGCGGAGGGGTTAAAACCGGATTCGATCATTGCCAGGTAGGCAAGATCCCTAGGCAGGCCAGCTTTTTTAAACTCTTCTTGAATAGAAGGAATGTAGAGGGTGGAACGAGACAACCAGCTGGTGAACGATTTCCTTTGTTTCCCTTGAAACAAATCAAGATAGTAGAGGACTTGTTTGTTAATGGTGACAGGGAAGTCGTATTGAGAAAGGTTTAGTCCTTCCGGTAAGGAAGCCAAGGTCCCTTCTTTGGAAACGCCAAGCTGTTTGAGGGCCGCCAGTTCTTCTTGCGCCGATATTTCAGGTTCCACGATAGTGGAAACCTCTTCAGCTTGGGAAGCAGTGTCGGTCCCTTCCGCCCCTGGCAGCTGGTTCAGGCTGGTTGGTTTGGTGTGTGGCGAACAAGCGGAAAGGGACACCAAAAGAAAAACAAAAAAACAACGATAAAGCAGAACTGGCAATATTTTCATATGTAGTAGTAGGGTTTATGCAACCTTATATTGCATTGAAACGATATTGTATTCTCTGCGATCAACAGTATTTTTGAACACAAAGTTCAAAATTACCTTCTCTTTTAACATTAATATAAAATGAATGACAAGCAAAACTGTTTGATTCCGTTGTTTATTTCGAAAACAAGACGAAAAAAATATTACTTTTTTGTGGTATAAAACCACTTTTTCCGGTTTTCCGGTGGTGTTTATATTCAAGAAAATTAGTTTAGGGGGAACGCTGTTAATTTGGAAATTTATTGCTGGTAACTATATAATTTTAAATTAGAATATAATTTTTTATATTTTTTCAGTCCGCCGCAATATTCCGGTTTTCCTATTTCTGTAAGCGTAAGAATGGGTTTTGCCGAAAATGGCGACGTGTGTATTTAGAGACAGCAAAAATAAGCTCTTTTTTTTCAGAATGTGATAAAGGCCTTGCGGAGAATCTCTCTCTCCCTGAGGTCGGGGTGGGCGTACCCCCGGCAGTTACCTTTTCTTGCTGAATATGATTCATTAGTATAGAATGCGGCGGCGGTTTACAAAGACTTTTTTGTGGATAATTTTTCGTTGTGATATGTCAATTAACTGATGGGAATTATGTTAAAATTCTTAAAATACTGTTTTCTTTCCTTCCTGCTTTTTTCTTTACTCACCACGGTGATCTGCGCGGGCGGAATCTATTATCTGGTAACCGCTGTCCATGGGCCAGAGATGGACGAATCGTACATCAACGAAATTCTTGGCCGCGAAAGTCCGGTTTTTTATCGTGACGGCCAAAATAAACTAGGCGTTCTTTTTGAGGGAATTCACCGTCAGTACCTCACCTATAACGAGCTCCCCAAAAACTTTATTGATGCCCTTATTGCTGCTGAAGACAATCAATTTTTCAGACATTTCGGCATAGATATTCCCGGCATAATCCGAGCCATGCTTGTCAACTTAAAGGCGGGCAAGGTTGTGCAAGGTGGGAGCACGATCACCCAGCAGACTGCCAAGAATCTGTTTAAGCGTGAATCACGGAGCATGCAGGCAAAGCTTAAGGAGTTGCTGTTTGCCTTACGGCTGGAACAAAAGTACAGCAAAGAAAAAATTCTTGAGTTTTACAGTAATCAATTTTTTGTCAGCGGTAACGGCCATGGACTTGGGGTCGCTGCCCGTTATTTTTTCGATAAGGAGCCACAGGAACTGAGCCTGCTGGAATGCGCGTTTATAGCTGGCAGCGTCAAACGGCCGAATTACTATAATCCATTTCTCAAAAAAAATGCTGGCGAGGGCGAGCAAATCAAGCAACGGGCTAAGGCGCGCATCAACTACGTTGTCGGCCGAATGCTGAAAGCTGGCAAAATCAGCGAGGGCGAGTTCAGCAACCTTAAAGCAAGCGAGATTGTCTTCAAACAAGGGAAAATGGCCTTTGCTCAGAATACGGCCATGGATCTGGTTAAGGAAGGGCTCGGTGCACCAGGGATCGCCGAAAGCCTCGAAGAAAACGGAATTTCCAACGTTTCCACCTCCGGAGTTCATATCATTACCTCGCTCGATAAGGAAATACAGGGGAAAACAGTTTACGCCCTCCGTCGGCAACTTTCCCAGCTTGATGTCCGTCTTCGTGGCTATCCACGCCCTCTTGTCCAGGCCGAATATCGAGCTCTTGAGTATTCAGGGGACGGCGAATTTGTCCCCGGTAATTTCGTTTTTGGCACAATTCAGGAGATAAGCGAAACCCATGAACATGGATTGAGAGTTCGGGTGCTGGCTAATGACGGCCTGGTCGAAGGAGTGCTTGATAATGCCGGTATCGGACGGTTGGTCGAATCCTTGGCCAAGTTCAACCGTAATGCCTATGCTACGCCTGGTCCGGCGGATAGGAAGGCTCTGCTTAAAGAACTGCAAACAGGCGACAAGATATATGTGAGCATTCGCGGTACCGATGACAAGGGAAAACTCCTTCTTGATCTCGAACGATTTCCCCAGGTGGAGGGCGCGGCTTTTGTCCTGCAGGAAGGGGCTATTCGGGGTATGAGCGGGGGGATGTCGAATCTTAATTTTAACCGGGCTACCACTGCCAAGCGGTTGATGGGGTCGACCTTCAAACCCTTCCTTTTTGCAGCGGCGCTGCAGCTTGGCTGGAGTTCTGTCGACATGCTTAACAATAGCCGGGATACTTTTGTCTTCATGAACCGGCCTTATTCTCCGCAACCGGATCATGAAAGTCCCTTTAGTGCGGTTTCTCTGAGTTGGGCGGGGGTCACCTCTGAGAACGTCGCTGCCGTCTGGCTGTTGTATCATCTTACCGATCATCTGACACCACCAAGGATTCGTGAACTGGCAACCCATCTGGACATGGCCCCGAGAGTCGAGAGGGGAGGGGCCGAAAATTATCAGCATTATAAAGAGCGAATCCGGGACAAGTTCGGCATCATTCTTTCTCGGGAATATCTTGAGCAGGCTGCTTTCAATAGTGCCGTCAAGGCGCTTAAGCCTGATTTTCTTTTCGACAACCGTACCAATGAATACAATCAATTGGTGCGGTTGAAGTATGATCCCAATTATCTTGGCCTGCGTTCCCTGCTGCCGTCCTTTCTCTCCTATAAGCAGTCCCTGCAAGCATCAATGCGGCGGGGTAATCCCGACAGTGCGTTCGACAATCCGGGTTCGATGGCAGCTTCTCCCAGCGGCCGACTTGTCCGCGACACGGTTGGCGGATTCATCTATACGCTGCGGCAGGTGCTTCCCCCTAACTGGATGGAGATTGGGCCCCAGGAGGTCTTTGATCGTCTGGGCTCCTCGGACCCTGCTCAGGCCGAATCCTTTTGGCAGCAGGTCCAGATCGACGGTGTTGTATCCGCAGTAACCTTGCAACAGGTGGAAGATCAGCTCCGGATAGAACGTGAAAAATATTTAGTCGACAAGCCTTATACGCTTGATATCCTCAGTGAAGTTCGCGATTTCAAGATTATGCTGGGCTTGCAGTATTTGGTCCGGTTTGCCAAGGAGTGTGGGATTAACAGTACCTTTGAACCGGTATTATCGTTACCGCTCGGCTCCAATGTCGTCTCCCTTTCGGAAATTACACGCATGTATGAGACGCTGATCACCGGTAGCCGCCATGATACAGCAACTGCGCAAACCCTTACTGCTGGAGAGGCCGATAGCCGTTCGGACCAGGATGGCTCGTCCATTATCGAGCGCATTGAAACCCCGGAAGGGCGGGTTGTCTATTCCCGGAAAATTCAGAAGAAACCGGTGATTGATGCAAAAAGTTCAGCGGCAATCTGTAATATTCTCCAGAATACCATTCCCTACGGCACTGGAAAATATGCAGGGGAACACGTCCGGCTTCATAGCAGCGATCCGGCCCGCGAAAAGATTTTAGCAAAGATGAATTTTCCTTATCCGCTCTTGGGGAAAACCGGAACGGCCAATGATTACCGCAACGCAACGTTCCTCGGCTATGTGCCTGTGCTGTCATCGGAGAGTCAAGCAACATTAAGCCTGCAGGGGGGCTATACGGTCGGTGTCTACACGGGATATGATACTAACTTGCCTATGGTCAAAGGTGCGTTTCATGTCAGCGGTTCCCTGGGAGCTCTGCCGGCATGGACCGATATAGCCCAGTCCTTGCTGAATACGGAAAAAATAGGTGACCGCCTTGATGCGGTGGATCTGACCTTCAACGGGTTGGCCCTGCAATATCCTGATGTCCAGCAAGTTTTTGTTCCGGTCGATCCCCGGCAAGGGGGTGCGGTGACTTCCGGATCTGCTGGAGTACGTCAATCAACGCCGCCTTCCCGGCCGGCCAGTCTCAGTTTTGGGGAGATGAGCGAAAACGGCCGTTTTGAACCGGAGCGCTTGTTCGCTCCGTTTTGGAATAATCACTGAAGGTTTTACTGATAGGAGGCGTGCCGCCGGTGCCTGTTGCCGGCGGCAGGTCGTCTCTCCCTGAGTCTTTCATCTTGAAATGGTGATGTTTTTGTGGGATAGTAAAGAAAGAAATTGTCCGAAGCGCCTTATTTTGCTATCTTGGCAACTGTTCTATTGGTTTTGATTGTTATCAATAGAATGTACGAAAGGACGATCGGTGCATCTCGGCTGGAGTCCGCTGGTTTCTATAAATTTTTCATGTTGCAAGCAGAGATTTTTTCTCCTTGCACCTATCTCTCTGTTTATGCACGCCTCCTACCCTTGCCGGGCAATGACCGGTTGACATTTGGCACCAAATCTTTCGTTATTCGCATACTCTGATTCTCCCTCAACATAGACAATTTTTTATCACCATGCAGCTCTCTTCTTTTTTTGGATACATACGACCTTCCCTTGTTTTTTGCCTTTGCGGCCTACTCCTGTCAAGCTGTGGTACTGTCGGGAGTCTGATGGACTCCGGAGAAACCCGTGATAAACGGCAAACCACCACCAGGCAGGAAGGTTCTGGGCAGTCTTCTTCCAAGGTCGTGCAGCGAGATCAGGCGATGGCAGCATTGACCTTGATTAATAATCGTATATACACCTATGAACAGAAACTTGAGGAATGGAACGAGGCCGAGAGGAAACCGGTTTTTCTGACCTTGTCTCAGGAGAAATTGAATAAGTTCAATGAGTGCAAGTCGCAATTGCACGATATTCTTGTTGAATACAATGGTCTCCAGAAACGGTTGCTGCAGCAGAACCGGGCTGATTCCGCTCAATTGCTGGCTGGAGATGCTCTTCTGCAACTCAACCAGCAGGATATAGACTATCTCGAAGGCGGATGCAGCCGGTTGCTTGTCGAATTAAAGACGACGGCTCCTCCTAGGCCAGAGGCTGTGGCAGCAGCAGATCCTCAGGTCAAGGCGGCCTTCGAGAGCGCCGACTATGACCGGGTCATTACCCTGTACGGACAGACGGCATCGACACCTGGCGTGATTCCCGCCTACGAGACGACTTTTCAGTACGGTCAGGCCCTGCTCAAAAATCATCAGGAGGCCATAGCGCGCAAGGTCTTTACCGATCTGCTTGCCCGTGTTCGTCAACAACAGGGGCAGGATGCCTTGCTCTTCCAGCTGATCCAAGTCTCCGGTGATCTGGATTTTAGCGCGGGATCCTATGACGAAGCACGCAGGCAATATGAAGAGCTTGTTCGACTCTCCATGGAACGTGGTGCCCACAAAGAGGAGTGGGCAGGGTTGCAGCTTGCCGGCTTGCAGTATGGAAGTGCGAAACCGGAGGAAATGAAGGAATACAGCATTCTGTTGAAAAATTATCTGGCCTTTACGCCCAAACGCGATGGCTATGCCGTGGCTGAGCAGGCGGAGAAATTTCTACTCACCTATCCGGCCTCGCGGTTAGTTGCCAGCGTCAACATCATCGATAAAACTACACGAGAGCAGTCAGATGCCTGGCTGAACCAGGGAATCAAACGGATTGAAGCCCTGGCCAATGAACGTAAATCCCAGGAATCGCAAACAGCGGTCCAGCCAGCAGACCCTGGTAATGCGCCCCTGCAGGGCGGGCAGGATGTGGTGAAAAGTACGGAGCCGGTTGCCTCTACGGCACAGCAGGTGCCTGCTTTCGACGAAAAGGCCTTGCAGGAAGACTATAACAAAGGGATGAAGCTTCTCGAAGTCAAGGAATATGATAAGGCTATTGAGGCCTTTACTAAACTGTCCAGGACACCGTATGAGGAGAAAGCCCGTGTTCGGATCGAGGAGGCGGCAAAGTTAGGTGCGCAGGAAGATCGTCAGAAAGCCGCGGATCTCTTTGTCCGTTCCAGCAGCAGCCGTGATCCGGAAGGTAAGAAAAAGCTGCTGCTTTCCTCCCGGCAACTGCTTCAGGGTATCCTGGTGAAATACCCGCAATCAGGGTTGACTGATAAGGTGCAGAAAAATTTGAGCCGTATCGAAGAAGAATTGAGAGCCATTGATCCAACCCTTTTAACGGCGCCACCCGCAAAGGGGGGCGCGTATGTGCCTCCGACATCCCAAAGCGCTCGTCCGATGCCGTCGGCAAACACACCCTGAGGTCGTGCTGGAAGAGGCCCTTGCCGCCGCGATATTAAAAAATCGCAGTCGGAAATGATCTGTTACGCAAAACAGGCAGGGGCTGGCGGCCAGCATCGTGTCGGAGATAGGGCGTAATAGTAGTGCCGTATTCCTCTCGCTTTGGTGCCCCCGTCTGGGTCTTTCCGCACGGATTTTTCAATTGGATCCCCTCTGTCTTTCCCCGACAATAGAGTTTTCGTTTTTTTTGCGATATTTTTCTTTTTCCCTCTCGAAAGGAGCGGAAGATGTCTTCCTACCGTTGACAAAGAGGCGCATGTCGCTTACTTCTGTGGCAGCCTTCAACCTTGAGGCAACCTCTTCGGTTGGTACAGCACGTTTGCCGGGAGCAGATGAAATGGTTGCAATGACATCAAAAAATATCGATCTTGGCGGGTGTGTGATCCACAGTCTGGAGTGCGGCGATCCTGCGGGAGCTGCTGTTATTCTCCTGCACGGAATGAAATTTCAGGCCGCCACCTGGCAGGAACTCGGCACCCTTGATCTTCTCTCCGGGCTGGGTTTGCATGTTTTTGCTGTTGATATGCCGGGTTTTGGTCAGAGTCCGGTTTGCGGATGCGAACCGGTTGAGGTGTTGCTCCGGTTTGTTACCCAACTCGATCTGGATCGGGTGGTCCTTATTGGTCCCTCCATGGGGGGGCGCATTGCCTTGGAATTTGGCATCCAGTATCCAGAACGACTCGCAGGGTTGATTCTGGCAGGAGCGGTCGGTGTGGAAGGAAACCGGAGCGGGTTGGCTCGGATCGCCGTCCCAACCCTGATCGTCTGGGGTGCGGAAGATCAGGTCTCGCCACTTGCCAGCAGCGATATCCTCCTGGCCGGAATACCTCATGCCCAGCGAGAGATTTTTCCGGGTGCCCCGCATCCCTGCTATCTTGCCCAGCCGGATCACTGGCATGCATGCCTGCAGATTTTTTTCAGCAGCCTAATCTCTTAATAGGTCAGTCAGCATATTTATGGCAAAAACACTCATTATTGCCGAGAAGCCCAGCGTTGCCGCTGATATTGTCAAAGCGCTTCCCGGAAAATTTACCAAAGCCAAGACCCATTTTGAGAGTGACGACCATATCGTTTCTTTTGCCATCGGCCATCTGGTCTCCATCGCCTACCCCGAGGAAATAAATCCTGAACTGCATAAGTGGACGCTCGACAGTCTGCCTATTTTGCCAGAGGAATTTCCCCTGGCCGTGCTCCCTGATACCAAGGTGCAATTTAACGCCTTGAGTAAATTGATTCGCCGGCGGGATGTTGAAGTCATCGTCAACGGGTGTGATGCAGGCCGCGAGGGCGAGCTCATTTTTAAATACATCCTCAAGCAGGTAGCCAATCGTTCGGTTGACAGCAAGGTGATCCAACGGTTGTGGCTGCAATCCATGACCCTGGATGCCATTCGCGAGGGACTCGGTAAGCTCAAAGATAACAAGGAGATGTTGCCTCTTGAGGACACGGCCCTTTGCCGTTCCGAGGCGGACTGGCTCATCGGCATCAACGCCACCCGCGCCTTGACCTGTTACAATTCCCGTTTCGGTGGTTTCCATAAAACACCCTGCGGCAGAGTCCAGACGCCGACCCTGTCTCTTTTGGTTAAGCGGGAGACGGAGCGGCGGGAGTTCGTCCCTGCCACCTTCTGGGAGCTGCATGCGCAGTTCAGTTGCGGTGCAGTCCGTTACGAAGGTGTTTGGATTGATCCCTCCTTTGCCAAGGATGAGGAACAGGTCCATGGCCGACGTAATCGCATCTGGAAGGAGCCGCAGGCCGCGGATATTGTCACCCGCTGTCTCGGCAAGCCCGCTAAAGTGGAGGAAACCAGCAAAAAAGTGACCAAGGGCGCTCCACCCCTCTATGACCTCACTTTGCTGCAGCGTGAGGCGAATAGCCGTTTTGGGTTTTCGGCCAAGAATACCCTGAATATTGCCCAGGCACTGTACGAGCGGCATAAACTGATCACCTATCCGCGTACCGACAGCCGCTGTCTGCCGGAAGATTATCTGCCGACCGTGGAAAAGGTGGTGGGCAAACAACAGGAATGGCAGTATGGCCGGTTTGCCGCCGAGGCCCTGCAGAAGAAATATCTGAAAAAAGATAAGCGGATCTTTGACAACAAAAAGATCTCGGACCATTTTGCCATCATCCCTACCAGCGGCCTGCCGAAAACCCTGTCGGAACCGGAACTGAAGATCTATCAGATGATCGTGCAGCGGTTTTTAGCCACTTTTTTCCCGGTAGCCGTCTATCATAATACCCAGCGGCTTTCCCTGGTTGAGAAGGAGACCTTTCTCACTGAAGGGAAGATCCTGGTGGAACCTGGCTGGAAGGCGATTTACGGGGCGACCAATGAAGAGGATGGCGAAAAGGTGCTGCAGGCTTTGCCTCCTGACACTGCTGTCTGCTGCGATGAGATCGACAAGCAGGAACAGCAGACCAAACCACCGCCGCGCCTTAATGAGGCGACCCTGCTTTCAGCCATGGAACATTCCGGTAAGCTGGTGGAGGATGAGGAGCTGGCCGAGGCCATGAAGGAGCGGGGGCTAGGGACACCAGCGACTAGGGCGGCGATTATCGAGAAGCTGATCAACGAGAAGTACGTTGTTCGCGAGCAGCGTGAGCTCGTTCCTACGGGGAAAGCCTTTGAATTGCTGAGCCTGCTCGAGGCTCGGCATATCGATGTGTTGGCCTCGCCGGAAATGACCGGGGACTGGGAATACAAGCTCAATCAGATCCTGAAAGGGACCATGACTAGGGCGCAGTTCATGAAGGAAATAAGGGATATGACCAGCGCTATCGTCGACAAGGTCAAGCAAGGCGGCGGTACTGAGCGGCAAGAAGCCCCCTTTTCTCCGTTGGCCGGCATCCAGTTTTTTGAGACTGCGTCTGCCTTTGAGTCCGCTGACAAAACGTTGGTAATCCGTAAGGTGCTCGGCGGCAGGGTGATGAAGGATGCGGAGATCGTCGCCTTGATCGAGGGGCAGACCCTGGGGCCTTTCGACGATTTTCGCTCCAAAAAAGGCAAACCGTTTACCGCTTCGGTCAGGATCACCAATTCCAAAGTGGAATTTCTTTTTGTGGATTCGGCAGCCGAACTCGATCGCGACGAGATCCTGCAGCAGGAACCCTTGGGGATATCGCCCATCGATCAGACCAGAGTGTTTGAAACCCCGGCAGGATTTCTTTCGGAGTCGGCCTTGGACGGTGATCAGAAAAAAGGACTGCGGATTTCCAAAGTAATTCTTGGCCGCCATTTGGACCGCGAACATATCAGCCAGCTGCTGACCCATGGTCGCACCGAATTGATAGGCGGCTTCATTTCCAAGAAAAAGAGACCTTTTGACGCCTTTCTTCTGCTCGATGCCAAAGGGAAACTCGGTTTTGACTTTCCTCCCAGAGGGAAAAAAGGGGCGGACAAAGACGCCAGCAACGGCTGATTGCGAACGCCCGGCCCTGGAAACGTAAAAAATTTCGGGTGGCGGCAGTATTTGCGACAGACATAACACTAAACTGTCATTACACTACAGGCATGAGACATTTAAAAAAAGACTACACTGATAAAGAAGGAAGGGAGCTGGCGGCTGCCTGCGTCCGTATCGCCTTGGATACCAAGGCCGAGGACCTGGTTGTCCTTGATGTCCGCGGACTGGCCTCATTCACCGATTATTTTGTGATCATGAGCGGGCGTTCCACCCGTCATGTTCAGGGGCTTGCCGAAGCGATCTCAGAGGAGCTGCGCGCCAAGCGGATGAGCAGCAAACACAGCGAGGGCATGCGCGAAGGGTTGTGGGTCCTGCTTGATTTCGGTGATGTCGTGGCCCACGTATTTTACCACGAAAGCCGCACTTTCTACGATCTGGAAGGGTTGTGGCACGATGCCCCGAAGATCGACCCGGAAGAATTGCTTGCCGGTGAACCGCAAGCATAACGAGCGAGGAGGCTTACGATGCACCCGCCTGTTCCGATAGTCTTAACCATCCTTGATGGCTGGGGCCTTGGCGATCCCACGCCCACCAATGCGGTGTATGTGGCTGACACTCCGAATATGGATCGTTTGAGCCGGGAATTCCCCATGACCTCGCTCACCGCTCATAACGGCATGGTCGGCCTGCCGGAGGGCCAGATGGGCAACTCCGAGGTCGGGCATCTTAATATTGGTGCGGGGAGAGTCGTCTATCAAGATTACACCCGGATCAGCCGGGCCGTGGATTTAGGCGAGTTCGCTACCAACCCGGTGTTAAACGGGGTCATCGATAGCGTGCGAGGGGCTGGTACCCGGTTGCACCTCTGCGGATTGCTCTCCGACGGCGGCGTCCATAGCCACATTCGCCATCTGATCGCCCTGATTGAGCTGGCTGCATCCAAGGGGATCGAGGAAATTCTGGTCCACTGTTTCATGGACGGTCGGGATACGCCGCCTTCCAGCGGTGCCGGCTACATGGAAGAACTGACCGCCGCGCTGATCCGCATCGGCCGGGGTCGGGTGGCCACGGTTTCCGGTCGCTTTTGGGCCATGGATAGGGATAAACGCTGGGACCGGGTCCAAAAGGCCTGGGACGCCATGGTTTGCGGCCAGGGAGTGACTGCCGTGGATGCGGTCCAGGCGGTGCGGGCGGCCTATGGTCGTGGCGAGACTGATGAATTTATCAATCCGACCGTGCTGGTGAACAGTGCCAGTGCCCCGGTGGGCCAGATAGTGGACGGGGATGCGGTCATCTTTTTCAATTTTCGCGCTGATCGGGTTCGGGAACTCTGCCATGCCTTTGGCGATGCCTCCTTCACCGGTTTTGATGTTAGTGCGCGTCCTCGGCTGCTGCAGTTGGTGACCTTGACCGAATATGAGGCGGATTTCACCTTTCCCGTCGCCTTTCCCCCTGTGGCACTCACCCGTATCCTCGGAGAAGAGGTTAGCCGCCATGGCCGCCGTCAGCTGCGGATCGCCGAGACCGAGAAATATGCCCATGTGACCTATTTTTTTAACGGCGGCCGTGAGGTCCCCTTTGCCGGGGAGGACCGGATTCTGATCAATTCCCCGCGGGACGTGGCCACCTATGATCTCAAGCCGCAGATGAGCGCCATCGAGGTCACCGACCGCCTGTTGCAGGTATTGGCCGAGCAGGAAGTCGCCGGATCGCCGTACGATCTGGTGATCCTTAACTTTGCCAATGGCGATATGGTTGGCCACACCGGGGTGATGGCGGCCGCAGTGACTGCCTGTGAGACCGTAGATAGCTGTGTCGGCCGGATTCATCAGTTTGTCAGGGAACGGGACGGTATCATGCTGATCACCGCCGACCACGGCAATGCCGAGAAGATGGTTGATCTGGAAACAGGAGGTCCTTACACCGCTCATACCCTCAATCCGGTACCTTTCCTTCTGGTAGGTGAGGCGTACCGTAATCGAACACTGCGTACCGGCGGGGCATTGAAAGACATCGCTCCGACCATCCTGGCTCTGATGCAGCTGCCGATCCCTAACGAAATGGAAGGGGAAAACCTGCTGGTGCCGGTCGCCTGAGCAGGGGCCACTTACAGGTGTGTAGTCTGTCAGCAATCTGGTAGGTACCAGTTTTGCCTAACAGACTAACCGACCGCAGCCGTCACGCAACACATGCACCATGGCAGACTGCCCATGGATCAATAACAGAATTGAGTTAAGGACACGAGTATGCGTTATATCAGTACGCGGGGCGGAATCGAGCCCCTGGGGTTCAAGGATGCGGTGATGATGGGACTGGCCAGGGATGGCGGCCTGCTTCTGCCCGAGACCTTGCCGACCATCGATGCCTCTGTCCTTGACCGCTGGCAAAACCTGCCCTACCAGTATCTGGCCCGCGAGGTACTGTCGCTCTTTATCGACGATATTCCTGAAAATGATCTGGAAGATCTGGTCGAGCGCTCTTATGCAACCTTCGCCCATCCCCAGGTCACCCCGGTGTGCAAGCAGGGTGATGTGTATATCCTGGAGCTCTTTCACGGCCCGACCCTGGCCTTCAAGGACGTGGCCCTCCAGTTGCTTGGCAATCTGTTTGAATATGTACTCACCCGCACCGGCGGCTCCATGAACATCCTCGGCGCCACCTCGGGCGATACCGGCAGTGCCGCCATTGCCGGGGTGCGCGGCAAAAACAATATCAACATCTTCATTCTCCATCCCCATGGCCGTACCAGCCCCATTCAGGCCCTGCAGATGACTACGGTCCTTGATCCCAATGTGTTTAATATTGCGGTCCGTGGCACCTTTGACGATGCCCAGAGTATCGTCAAGGAAATCTTCAACGATCTGGCTTTCCGAGACGCCTACCAGCTGGGTGCGGTCAACTCGATCAATTGGGCTCGGGTGCTGGCCCAGGTGGTCTATTATGTCTATGCCTACCTCAAATTGCGAAAAACAGGCAGCGACAGCGTTGATTTCTCGGTGCCTACCGGCAATTTCGGTGATATTTTTGCAGGCTATGTTGCCCGTAGACTCCTACCCGCCGGCTGTATCCACACCCTGATTTTGGCCACCAACGCCAACGACCTGTTGACCCGGTTCGTTACCCAGGGCGATTATTCACGGGGCCAGGTCATAGCCACCAGCAGCCCGTCGATGGATATCCAGATTGCCTCCAACTTCGAGCGCTATCTCTACTATCTTCGCGGCCAGGACGGCGCCGCGGTTAAGCGTGATATGGACGGATTTGCCGCCACCGGTGCGCTGGATCTCTCCGCCTTTAAAGAGCGGGTGGCCCGTGATTTTTGTTCGCGTTCGGTCTCCGAGGCTGAGACCATCCAAACCATTGCCGATTTTCATCGGCAGCACGGTTACCTGCTCGATCCCCACACCGCCGTCGGGGTCAAGGCTGCACTCGAACTTCGCGATCCGCAGCGGCCGGTGGTCTGTCTGGCCACTGCCCACCCTGCGAAATTCGGGGCTGCCGTTGTCCAGGCTATCGGCAGCGAACCGCCTCTGCCACCGGCTCTTGCCGGTTTGACCAAGAAAGAGAGTCGCTGCGCCATCCTTGATGCCGACACTACCTTGATTAGGGATTTTATTGCCCAACATGCCTTGCAATGATTAACCCGCCCGGAGCTGGAGGCCGCGCATGATGGATCCCCTGCAACACCGCCAGGAGGTGGAGGCGGCCGTCTCCTTTCTCCGCAGCCGCATTGCGGAGCTGCCGGAGGTTCTGATTCAGTTGGGCACCGGATTGGGTGAGCTGGCCAAAGCGATGCAGGTGGAGTGCACCCTGGCCTACGAGGAGATTCCCCATTTTCCCCGTTCAACCGTCACCAGTCATGCCGGTAATCTGGTGTTCGGTCGTCTGGCTGGTAAAAGAACCGCTATCCTCCAGGGGCGTTTTCATTGCTACGAGGGCTATTCGGCCCGCGAGGTGGCTTTTCCCATCCGGGTACTTGCCCTGCTGGGAGTGACCACGGCCATCATCACCAATGCCAGCGGCGGCCTCAATCCGGCCTTTCGTCCCGGCACCCTTATGGTCTTTGCCGACCACATCAATCTGTTGGGCGATAACCCGCTGCGCGGTCCGAACATCGACGCCTGGGGCGAACGTTTTCCCGATCTCTCCACCCCTTATGATCCACCCCTCCGACACCTTGCCTTAGAGGTAGCAGCGCGGCTCGGACTGAATGAGGTCGAAAGCGGCACCTACGTCTGCGTTCCCGGTCCAAGTCTGGAGACCCCTGCTGAGACCCGATTTTTGCGGATGATCGGGGCTGATGCCGTGGGCATGTCGTCGGTGCCGGAGATCCTGGTCGCCCTCCACGCGGGCCTGCGGATCCTGGGGCTCTCGGTAGTGGCCAATGTCAATGATCCTGATCATTTTCAGCCCATCCGCATCAACGATATTATTGCTGCGGCTCGCAAGGCCGAACCGCGTCTGCAGCAGTTGATCATCAACACCTTGGCGGAGTTGCCATCATGAGCGAACGCAAGGCAGACCTCATTCTCACCGGTCAGTACCTGCTGACCATGGACCAACAGCAGACTCTGATCGAAGGGGGCGGCATCGCCATCGCTGGCGACACCATTCTGGCTATTGGCACAGGAGAAGAACTGCTGGCGCGCTACCCAGGAGCTACGGTGATTGCCGAACCCCATGGCCTGATCATGCCGGGTCTGGTCAATGTCCACACCCACGCCGCCATGGCGTTGTTCCGAGGGCTGGCCGATGACCTGCCGCTGATGCAGTGGCTACAGGAATATATCTTTCCGAAAGAGGCCACCCTCACCGGCGAGGTGGTCTATCAGGCGACCCTGCTGTCGCTCTGTGAGATGATCAAATCGGGCACTACCTCGTTTTGCGACATGTACCTGTTTGCCGCTGACGTGGCCCGGGCAGTGGATCTATCCGGGATGCGCGCCTGGTTGGGTGAGGTGCTGTACGATTTTCCCTCGCCCAATTACGGGGAGCTCGAGAATGGTTTTGCCTATACCCAGGCTCTGCTAGAACGCTACCGCAACCATCCGCTCATCACCGTGACCATCGACCCGCATGCGGTCTATACCTGCGCACCCGATCTGCTCATCCGGCTCGGGGTTCTGGCCCGGGAACAGGGCGCCCTGTATGTGATCCACTTGGCCGAGAATGAGGAGGAGGTCCGGACCTGTCAAGAGCGCTACGGTCGATCACCGGTGGCGCATCTCGAGTCCTTAGGGCTGCTTGGTCCCCAGGTGGTCGCCGCTCACTGCGTTATGCTGAGTGAGGCTGAGATCGCCCTCTTGGCCGAGCGTGGCGTCAAGGTGGCTCATTGCCCGGAATCGAATCTGAAGCTGGCCTCAGGGATCGCGCCGGTGGTCCAGATGCTGGCCGCCGGCATCACCGTGGGCCTTGGTACCGACGGTAGCGCCTCCAACAATGATGTCGATATGTTTGGCGAGATGAACTGTGCTGCCAAGATTCACAAGGTGGACCGAATGGACCCGACCGCCATGAACGCTGTCACCACTCTGCATGCCGCCACTCTGGGCGGGGCCGCGGTTTTGGGCGCCGAGGACCGAGTCGGCAGTCTGGAAGCTGGCAAAAAAGCTGATTGCATCGTCCTGAACCTGAACCAACCGCACCTGACACCGATCTATCATCCGGTGTCGCATCTGGTCTATGCCGCCCGCGGCAGCGATGTCATCCATTCGGTGATTAACGGCCGGATGGTAATGCGGGACCGGCAGCTCCTTACCCTTGACGAAGCGGCTATTCTTACTCGGATCAGGGAGATAGGTGCAGGGTTTGATCGTCGCCGTAATGGCGGTTGACAGGTCATCCGGCGAAGTGCTATTATCAATCTTTCTCAATATTTTTTTCGCAAATTTTCACGAGGTGTCGCTATGTTCGGACTCGGAATGCCTGAATTGCTTGTTATCCTAGTCATTATCGTCATTATTTTTGGGGCGGGCAAACTGCCTGAAATTGGCAGCGGGATCGGCAAGGGTATCAAGAACTTCAAGGAGGCCACCAAAAAAGAGAGTGAGCCGAAAACCCTTGACGACGACAAGAACAAAGAGGCGTAAAACACCCGTTGTCATCTCAGTCAACAGAATAAACCTGTACCCTGGTAACTGTCATGTTTGGACTCGGAACCCCTGAATTAGTTGTTATTCTCCTGATTGCCTTCCTGGTTTTTGGCAGCAAAAAAATGCCGGAAATAGGTGCTGGCCTTGGCAAGGCGATCGGTTCTTTTAAAAAAGGATTGGGTGATATCGAAGATGCTGGTGTTGATTTGAAAAACAGCCTGCCCGGAATGCAAGAGGTGACGGCAGTTAAAAAACAGATCGATAAGGTCAAGGATATCACCGGCATCCTCGGTAAATAATTTTTTTATCTTTCATCGACCCGGCGGGACTCTTTTGCGGTTGTTTTCCGGCATTCTGCCGCTCGGTCCTTTGCACTTGACAACCATTCCCCTTTTCAGTAAATGCTTTTCCTCGCAACCATGGTCATTTCTGTGATTTTGCCGTCACGGGATTGTATGTACAGTATATTGTATCGTCTTTGTTTCTGGTTGCTTTTGTCTGATCAAGATCGACCTTTCAGGAGCTGTTCATGTGCCGATTAGCCTTAAAAAGCGCAGATATACCCTTTTCACCCTATGAAGTCCTCACCGCCATGGAGGCCATGCAGGAGGGCTATGACGGCAGCGGTCTCGGTCTGCTGCTGCGAGGGGTGGAATTCGATGAATTTAAACTCAAACCGCACCATGTCGTCCTTTCCGGTATTGCCCACACTGAGGCGGCCTTCCACCGTCTGACCGATTGGATGGGCGGCCAGGGATTTGAGGTCAAGTACGCCCACGAATTTGACCGAAGACCGGGACTGATCGAGGCCAAAGACCGGTTCCATTACCTTATCCGTGTGTACAAAATGCCGGAAACCTGGTCGCATCTGACCGCAGAGGAGGTTGATGACCGGCTTCTGCAGACGCGACTGGCCATTCGCCGTGACGGCGATGCACATGGTGGTGATATTACCGTTTTTTCATTCTACCGCGATGTGGTGATGATCAAGGAGGTCGGCTGGCCGCTGGAGGTCGGTGATGCCCTTGGTCTGCAGGACGGGCGCATCAAGGCCAAAGTAGTGATGGCCCAGGGGCGGCAGAACACCAACTACGGCATCAATCTTTATGCCTGCCATCCCTTCTTCATCCAAGGGATCGCCACCATGACCAATGGCGAGAACACGGCCTTTGTGCCGGTCAAAGAATGGCTGCTCGGCAAGAACATACCCGGATATATCGGTTATCACAGCGATTCCGAGACATTTACCCATATTCTCCATTATATTACTAAAAAGTTGAAGCTGCCGTTGGAACTCTACAAGCATGTCATCACCCCTCTGAAAAGTGAGGAGCTGGATGTCCATCCCAATGGCGATTTTCTCAAAGGGCTGCGCACCGTCTGTCGGCGTCTCATTATCGACGGCCCCAATGCGGTCATCGGTACGTTGCCCGACGAAACCTGTATGCTGGTGATGGATCAGAAAAAGATGCGCCCGGCAACTGTTGGCGGTCGGCCTGGAGCTTGGGCCATCGCTTCGGAGATGTGCGGGGTCGATGCCCTCATCCCGGATCGCGATCCTGCCCTTGATTTTCAGCCTATGCGGGAGCACACCGTCATTATTCCACCCGAGCGAAAGGAACTCATAGTATGGTCTCAGTTCGATCAATTTACACTTCCCCAAGCAGCCTGACCTACCACGATCTTCCCTGGATTATCCACCATCGGGAGGATCGTTGTACACTCTGCGGTCGTTGCACCTCCGTCTGTCCGGTGGGGGCTATCTCTCTGGCATATCAACGTCAGCGGATGCCGAAACTCGATATTCTGCAAAAGAAGCGAGGTAACGAATACCGTCATTTTACCGGTATCCGTCAGCACACTGTGATCGAGAAACGCTGCATCGGTTGCGGCATGTGCGCGGCTGTCTGCCCCAATGAGGCAATCGGCCCGGTGGCTAACACCAACGAGAACCGCTCCACTTTTCTGCTTAACCAGAAAGGGGACGCCTACAAGCGGGGCGGCCGTCGCAATGCCACCGGTAAAACGGTGCTCGACCGCATCTCGTTCGGCCGGATCTCGATGCTTACCGACCCGGCACTCGATGCCGGTCGTCACGAGTTCAATACCAACACCATCCTCGGTCGGGTGCTGTCGCCGGAAGAGTTCCTGCGTCGCAAGGCTGCAGGCGAGTGGATCCCGCCGACCCGCGAGATTTTCCCCTTTGTCATTGGCTCGATGTCCTTTGGCGCCCTGTCGCCCAACATGTGGCTCGGTCTGCTCCAGGGCGTTGCTTACTGCAACGAGGTCCTCGGTATTCCGGTGGTCATGGCCACGGGCGAGGGCGGCTGTCCGCCCTGGGTACTGAAGAGCCCCTTCCTCAAGTACATCATTCTCCAGATTGCCTCCGGTTATTTTGGCTGGGACGAGATCATTCGGGCCATCCCGGATATGCAGTGCGATCCCGCGGCCATTGAAATCAAGTACGGCCAGGGGGCCAAGCCAGGTGATGGCGGGCTCCTGATGTGGTTCAAAGTCAGCAAGCTGATTGCCCGCCTGCGCGGTGTGCCCGAAGGGGTTGACCTGCCGTCGCCGCCGGTGCATCAGACACTCTACTCGATTGAGGAGAGTGTTATGAAGATGATCCAGACCATGTCCATGGCCTTTGGTTTTCGGGTGCCGGTGTATCCCAAGATATCCGGTTCAACCTCGGCCAAGGCGGTCCTCAATAATCTGGTGCGTAATCCCTATGCCGGCGGTCTGTTGATTGACGGTATCGACGGTGGCACCGGTGCTGCCTACAACGTCAGTATGGAGGCTACCGGTCATCCGATTGCCTCTAACCTGCGGGAATGTTATCTCGACCTGGTCCGACAGGGCAAGGAGAACGAGATCCCCCTGTTCGCCGCTGGCGGTGTCGGCAAAAACGGCAATGTCACCCAGAACGGCATGGCCCTGATCATGCTCGGTGCTTCCGGGGTCCATATCGGTAAATACATCATGCAGGCCACGGCTGGTTGTCTGGGGAACGAGATAGGGCGGTGTAACGTCTGCAATGTTGGCATCTGTCCCAAGGGTATCACCAGCCAGAACGAAAAACTGTTCCGTCGTCTTGATCCGGACGAGGTCGCCCAGCGGGTTGTTGACACCTTTATGAGTATTCGCACCGAAATGAAGAAGATCATGGCGCCGCTGGGTCGTTCCCAGAGTCTCCCCATCGGCATGTCGGACGCCCTGGGCGTTGACGACCAAGCCATTGCCGACCGGCTGCAGATCAATTACATCTGTTGATACAGGAATTCACCACCAGTACGCCTGAAATACTATGAGCGAAGCAAAGCATACCATACTTACTGTCCGCGGCAAGGATGCCCACAATCAACGGATTTCCTCCAAGGTTTTCGAAGAGGAGGTCCGGGGTGCGGCCGCGGTTGCCGATGAACTGATTCTCGAATCATTTGGCCAGCACAACATCGGCCTGCGACTCGGATCTGTCGATAAGCCGCTCACTGTCCGGGTCAAAGGACCCGCCGGGCAGCGGCTTGGCTGCATGGGCTTGAAAGGGGCGACCATTATCTGTGAAGGTTCCGCCTCTGACGATGTCGGCTACCTCAATATCGGGGCCGATGTCATTGTCAAGGGTGATGCCACCAACGGTGTCTGCAATGCCATGGCCGGGGGACGGGTCATGATCGGCGGCAGTATCGGCGCTCGCGGCCTGACCATGACCAAGTGGAATCCAGCGTACGAGCGCCCGGAGATGTGGGTATTGGGCTCGGTGGGTGATACCTTTGCCGAATTTAACTGCGGCGGTCTGGGGGTGATCTGCGGAGTCGATCCCAAGAACACGGAGAATGTCCTCGGCTACCGGCCCTGTGTTGGTATGGTGGGCGGTAAAATTTTCTTTCGCGGCAAGACCGACGGCTCCTATTCCAAGACCAACGCCAAACTGACCCCGCCGAACGACGCGGATTGGCATTGGCTGCAGGACCGTCTTCCCGAATATCTGGAGAAGATCGACCGATCGGAATTGTTAAGCATGCTTTCGGTGCGCGAGGAATGGAACGTGCTCGAGGCGATCACGCCGCAGGAACGGGCGCTGATGTTCTCCGGCCCTATGCCGATGGCCGAGTTCCGCCGTCGAATCTGGGATAAGGGTTTTGGGGGCGGTGATCCGTTGCGTGATATCGCGCCGGGGCTTGAGCGCAGTCTGATCGGCGTGGTTGAATCCGGTGAATTCCGGAGAAAGAAGCCGTTCTGGAATAACCGAAGCAGTGCGGCCCCTTGCACCTTTTATTGTCCGATCCACATTCCGACCATTGACCGGTTGCGGATGATCCGCGAAGGCCGCAACGAAGAAGCCTACGAGATGCTGTTGCGCTACAGCCCCTTTCCGGCCTCGGTCTGCGGCATTATCTGCCCCAACTTGTGCATTCAGAACTGTTCACGGGAAAAGGTAGACTACAGCATCGATGCCTCGGTCCTCGGCCGGGCGGTGACGGCGGTCGATCCGCCGGAGGCTCTGCCTGCCACTGGCAAGAAAGTGGCTATTATCGGCGGCGGTCCGGCCGGTATGGCTGCAGCCTGGCATCTGGCTTTGGGCGGCGTTGAAGCCCATATCTTTGAGCGTGATACCGTGCTCGGCGGCAAACTGGCCCAGACCATTCCTTGGGAGCGTCTTTCCAAGGCGGTGTGGGAGACCGAGGTGGCTCGTTTCCAAAAAACGCAAAACCTCCAGGTCAACCTCGGTGTCAGCTTAACCAAGGACAAGGTCGAGGCCCTGAAAAACGAGTTTGACTATGTGGTGGTGGCGGTAGGTACCCATCAGCCTCGGGCCCTGTCTTTTCCTGGACACGAACGGGTTATTCCGGCGCTTGACTACCTCAAAGCCGCAAAAAGTGCTCACCCCATGCCCACCGGTAAGCAGGTGGTCATCATTGGAGCCGGTAATGTCGGCTGCGACGTGGCTGCCGAGGCCTACCGTCTCGGCGCGGATCAGGTGGTGCTGGTCGATATCCAGAAACCTCTGGCCTTTGGCAAGGAGCGGGTTGCGGCCGAGGCTTTGGGCGCGACCTTCAAGTGGCCGGTCATGACCCGTGAGGTGACCGCAGAAGGCGTTGTTGATGCTGATGGCACGGTGATTCCTGCGCAGACGGTCATTATTTCGATCGGTGACATTCCCAGCCTGCCCTTTTTGCCGGATACGGTGGAGGTGGTCAAGGTGGCCGGTGCCTCTTGGATCAAGACCGATGCGACGGGGCAAACCAGCGATGATAAGATTTTTGCGATCGGCGATGTTGAGCGGCCGGGGCTGGCAACCAACGCCTTGGGGGCGGGTAAGCGGACTGCGGAATACCTCCTCGCCAAACTGAAAGGCGAAACCTGGGTTCCGTTCACCCAGCAGCTGATCCGCTACGAAGATCTGACCCTGGCCCATTACGATCCGGTTACCGACCGCGGGGCAACCGAGGATCAGCAGGCGGCCCGCTGTTTAAGCTGTGGTTCCTGTCGCGACTGTCATCTCTGTGAGACCATCTGTCCGACTAACGCCATCACCCGTCAGGAAAAAGCGCCTGGTCCCGATGGCGTTGATTATGAGTATGTCTCCGACGACAGCAAGTGCATTGCCTGCGGCTTTTGCGCCGATACCTGCCCTTGTGGCATCTGGGTGCTGCGTCCCTTCTAAAGCGTACTCCTTTTCTGGAAAATGAACGGCTCTTGACCGCATCAGCGGTTAAGAGCCGTTTTTATTTCTTCATGAATCGGAGTAATACCTTGTACTTCGTCCCATCCAGATCTTTGGGGAGAATGGTACTGTTGGGAATCAGCAGAGTCATGACCCTGCCATTTTGTGGATCCTGGCGGAACTGTTTGCGCCGTTCCTGCCCCAAAGGCTCCATTATCCGTTGCCGTGGTTCGCGGATGTTGAGCAGCTCCGCTTCCACCGGTACTCCGCCGCTGCCGGGTTTATTGACCGGTGTCCCGGTCGGGGAAATTCCACCAATGATAATATCCACCATATCCTTTCCTCCCTGAAATGAAGGTGTTGTGTTTCTTATCGGTCTTCTCTTTGATTTACGTTACTTTTTTCATGTTGCTGATGGTGCAGCCCTCCCGTTCCAGCAAAGCCTGTTTCATTGTCAGGCCGCCGCCAAAGCCGGTCAGGCTGCCGTTGGCCCCAATCAGACGATGGCAGGGAATGACGATGGCCAGGGGATTGGTATGGGCAGCGCCCCCCACCGCCCGAGCCTTGTGACGGCCGCCTATCTGTTCCGCCAATTCGCCATAGGTCTGGGTCTGGCCATAAGGAATGGCACGTAACTGTTCCCAGACCTGTTTTTGGAAATTGGTGCCCTGGATTGACAGGGGCAGGTCGAATTGCTGTAAGGTGCCGTTCAGGTAGGCGAGCAGTTGTCGACCGGCTTCGTTGAGCAGGGGATGGGCAGCGATATCTCCCTGCGTGGCGGAGACTGCGGCAGGCAACGTGTCATTGGGAAAGGAGAGGGCGCAGAGGCCGACCTCATCGATTACCAGGGTAAAGATGCCAAGGGATGTGGGGACTTGGGCAGCAATAGGCATGGGGTACCTCCCAGATTAAGAAATGTTGGGTCTTTCCGGCGAAATTTCCGGTTCACCGTTCCGGTCGTAACCGCGAAGCACATCGAGCAACCATGTTTCCACCCGCGTTTGCTGGCTGAGTACCGCCCCGGCCAACCGGTAGAGGGGTTCGAGGCTTTCGGTATCAACACTGTCGATGATGTTCTTGCAGTTATAGTTAAGGCAGAAAATCGGTTTGGCCAGAAAAATGCACCCCTGTTCGCCAAGAAAACAGCAGTTTTCGTCAACCTTGTTCCGGCGCTGCACCTTGATGCCCATGAGCAGATTGATGAGGAGGAGCAGGCTGTCGGTATTGTCGGCCATAAAGGCGCTGCAGCACCCGCCGTCGGAACGGGTGGCGCAGTGGCTGCAGAGCCGGCCCATGTCCATGGATTGCATCTGCCCGCTCAGGGCAAGGGCATGGTGTCGCAACAGCTCGAGTTCTTTTCGGAATAGGGGAGAGGCGTTCAGGCGGGCGGCCTGGTGCGCATAGAGGTCGCGGGTCTGCGCAAGTTTTTCGGCGACCGTGCCGCTGTAGTAGGTCTGGAGAAAAAAAGCGGCTTGGTTGGTCATGGGAGCGTACTCACTTGCTTGTTTGCTGCATAAAATTTTTCCATACCGGGGCAGCTGCCTGACCGCCGGTTTCGCCTTCACCCAACGAGGTGCTGCGGTCATAGCCGATCCAGACCCCGGCGGTCAGGTCCGGGATGGAGCCTATAAACCAGGCATCGACATAGTTGTCGGTGGTCCCGGTTTTGCCGCTGGCCCCAGGGATGCCGGCGGCATTCTTTCCTGTTCCCCGTTGGACCACCTGGGTAAGGACCGTGTGGATCCAGGCGGCGGTTGTTTCGGAAATAACTCGATGGCCGGCGGCCTGCGGCCAAGGGGTAACCCGCCCATCCCGGTCGCTCACCCGGGTGATGCCCACCGGTGCGTGGTACATCCCCTGATTGGCAAAGGCGGTGTAGGCCGCGGTCATCTCCAGGATGGATACCGGTGAGGTGCCGAGCGCCAGGGTCAGGTCGGCTTGTAAGGGCGCGGTGATGCCCATCTTTTGGGCGTGGCGGATAACCTGATCAAGGCCGGTCTGCTGGAGGAGACGGACGGCAACCACATTGCTGGATCGGACCAGCGCCTCGGTCAGGGTCAGGGAACCCTGGTATTCGTTTTTGAAATTTCGGGGATGCCAGACTTTGCCACGCCCGCTGGGCACGGAGAGTGGGGCGTCAACGAACACGGTTCCCGGTGGGATGCCCTGTTCCAGGGCAGCGGCATAGAGCAGCGGCTTGAAGGCCGATCCCGGCTGCCGGTTGGCCTGCAAGGAGCGGTTGTACTGGTTTTCATTGAAATCGGCACCGCCGATCATCGCCCGGATTCTGCCGCTGTCGGTATCAAGAGCGATCAGCGCCCCTTGCGGTGCAGCCTGCATAGGATGCCGTTCGACCACTTTGGCAACGCCGTCGGCAATGGCCTTCGCCGCCGCCTGCTGCAAGCCCCCGTCAATGGTGGTGGCCACGGTCAATCCCTTCTGGTAGAGGTCTTTCTCGTTGTACCGGGAGAGCAGCTGTTGGCGGACATAGAGAGCAAAATAGCCGTTGATTGATTTGCGCCAGTCTCCGGCCAGCTGCAATCCCTGTTCAAAAGCTGCGCGGGCCGCGTCGTCGTTGATAATGCCATCCTCAGCCATGCGGTTGAGAACGTAGCGCTGCCGGGCTCTGGCGGCTTCCGGCTGCCGGATCGGTGAATAGTTGCTCGGCGATTGCGGCAGACCGGCAAGGATGGCAATTTCCGCGAGCGTCAACTGGTTGGCCTTTTTGCCGAAGTAGGTTCGTGACGCTGCTTCGACCCCGTACGCCCCTTCGCCTAGGTAGATCTCGTTGAGGTAGATAAAGAGAATATCCTCCTTGCTCAGCATCCGTTCCAGACGGTAGGAGAGGATGGCCTCGGTGACTTTGCGCAGATAGCTCTTTTCTCGGGAAAGTAGCAGGGCCCTGGTGACCTGCTGGGTGATGGTCGAACCGCCCTGACTGCGCCTGCCGGAGCGGAGGTTGTTGAACGCGGCCCGGAAGATCGACCAGCCGTCGAGGCCGGCATGCTCCCAATATCTGCTGTCTTCGGCAGCAACAAAGGCCTTGGGCAGAAGGGGGGCCATGTCGGCATAGGGGATGACGATCCGAAATTCCTTGGCAATGGAATCGATGGGCCGACTGTTGCGGTCCAGGATCAGGGTTGCCACCTGTGGGCGGTAATCGTTGACGGAACGGATATCGGGGAGGCCCATGAACCAGGCCAGGATCACGCCGATCAGCAGAGTGACAAGTCCGGCCGTCGAGAGCAGCAGGACGTTGAGATGGCTCTGGTCAAGGACCCATCCGGTAAAAGGAGGGGGAACTGTGAGCGGTTCTGTTTTTGCAGAGGGTTTGGTGGACAAGAATGGGAAGAAACAGTAGTGTTGATTTCAAAAATCAGGTGCGCATCCTGCGCCGGGGAAGGGCCAGGTGGAAGCCGCTGCGCGCCTGCCGATCGGCCTCTTTGTTTGTGTTGTTACCATGATTTTACGATTTCAGCATCTTTAAAGAAAACTTGGATAGTGCCTAATTTTGTCTCGAATACGGATTCTTTCAGAACAGTTAGCCAACCAGATCGCCGCCGGTGAGGTGGTGGAGCGACCGGCCTCGGTGGTTAAGGAGCTGGTTGAAAACAGCCTGGATGCCGGCGCGACGCGAATCGATATTCACATCGAAGGCAGTGGCGCAGGTCTTTTGCGGGTGGCCGATAACGGCCTGGGCATGGATGGCGATGATGTCCTTCTCTGTATCGAGCGACATGCCACCTCCAAGCTGCAGAATGAAGGGCAGTTGGCCGCCATCGCCACCCTCGGCTTTCGCGGTGAGGCTATCCCCAGTATCGCCTCGGTCTCCTGGATGACCATCCTGTCGCGTCCCCGAGAACACGACCTTGGCACTCGGGCGGAAATCAGGTATGGCAGCCTGCAGGCGGTGCATCAGGACGGCTGCTCCCGGGGCACGGTGTTTGAGGTGCGGCATCTGTTCGGCAACATGCCGGCGCGCAAAAAATTTCTCAAATCAGCCCGCACCGAGATGCATCATGTTGAAGAGGTGGTGAAGAACCAGGCCCTGGCCTATCCGCAGACCGGCTTCAGTCTCCAGATCGACGGTCGGGAGGTGTTGGCCTATCAGCCGGACGCGGATCTGGAAAAGCGGGTTCGCGAGGTCTTCCGCTACCGGGGCAAATTGCTGCCACTGCAACGAGGCGAGGCCGCCGATTCCGAGCAGATGGGGCTGGCTGGTTATCTCCTTTTGCCCGAGATGGCGCAGGCCGGAAATGCCCGGTTGCGGCTTTTGGTCAATAATCGGCCGGTGCAGGACACCATGATCCGGCATGCGGTCAGCGAGGGACTGCAGTCCTTTCTCATGAAGGGGTATCAGCCGGCGGGCGCCCTGCTGCTGACGATTGCGCCCGATCAGGTGGATGTCAATGTCCATCCGGCCAAGCGTGAGATCCGGTTTCGCAAAAGCGAGGAGGTCCATCGTTTTATTGCTGACCGGGTGGCACGGGCCATGGGCGGCTATCAGCAGACGCTGCGGACCAGCCTCTTTGCACCCCCGCTGCCAGAACTGAGCAGGGAGCGGGATGTCGAAGTGATGGGGTACCTGCCGCCGGCAGATTTTCCTGTTGCGGCGGTGCGCACCGCTGAACCTGGTGGTTGCCAGCCGCGTTTACCGATAGCGTCGGTATCCTGGCCCCCAGTTGATCTTTCGCCGGAACTACCCTCTCGGCCCGTTGTTGAGGAAGCCGCGCCCCTTTGCCCGTTGTCGGTTCCGTCTCTTGACGAGGATTATGCCGGCCTGACCGTGATCGGTCAGCTTTTCTCTCTCTATCTGCTGTGCGAAAGGGACGGCGTTTTTTTCGTCATCGATCAGCATGCCGCTCATGAGCGACTGCTCTACGGCCAGCTCCGCCAGGGCTATCTGGCGGCCAGAGTACCCCGGCAGACGCTGCTTTTCCCGGTGACCGTCGAGCTTACGCCGGTACAGGCGGAGACCCTTGAGCAGCGGCAGGCTGAGGTGGCGGCCCTCGGGTTTGAGGCTGATTTTTTTGGTGATACCACCTATGTGGTCAAGAGCGTGCCGGCCGTGGTCAGTCATGTGGAAACAGGGGGCCTGCTGCGGGAGATCCTGGATGGGCTCAGGGGGCCAGCCAGCGCAGAAGCCGCCCAGGTCGTTCCTCAGGCCGTGGATCAGCTGTTGGCTTCCATGGCTTGCAAGGCGGCGATCAAGGCGGGGAATCGTCTGCAGCCGGTGGAGATGCTCAAGCTCCTGCAGCAGATGCAGGCGAGTGCGGTTTTTTCGCATTGTCCCCATGGGCGCCCGGTGGTCAAAACCTTCTCTGCCCAGGAAGTAGAGAAGTGGTTTCACCGCCATGGCGGCTGATTAGACGCTAGTTTTTTAGATTGGAGTCTGTTAGGTAAGGACTGATTGCAGAGGGAGCGGCTCCAGCCACTTTCGTCTGGTATAAAAAGCTCACAAACTCAACACCTACAGGCTCTTCACCTACAAGAGAGGTTGTGCACCTGGAATGGTCAGGATAAACGCAGGTAACGTACATATGAAGATACAGACAATTCGGATCAATACCCCGGAAGGACAGCAGTGCATGCAATCCTTGCGCAACCGCTTTGCCGAGGCCGATGGCGGCTGTCGGGAGGTGGTCGCCGCTATTCTGGCCAGGGTCCGGCAGGAAGGGGATGCGGCGGTGCTTGACTATTGTCGGCAGTTTGATGCGCCGACCATGTCGGTTGCGGCCCTGCGGGTGACCCCTGCTGAATTTGCCCAGGCCGAGCAGGAGGTGGATGAAGACTTCCGCGAAACCCTGCGTTTTGCGGCCGGTCGCATCCGCACGTTCCACGAGCGTGAGCTGGAGGATTCCTGGATGCTGACCCGCGAGGACGGCACCATTACCGGCCGCATGGTGCGACCGGTCGATTCCGCTGGTCTCTATGTACCGGGCGGTAAGGAGGGCTCGACCCCCCTGGTCTCCTCGGTACTGATGAACGGTATTCCTGCCCAGATCGCCGGTGTTGCGCGGCGGGTGATGGTGACGCCGCCCAACCCTGAGGGGGGCGTCAGTCCGGCCCTGCTGGTGGCGGCACGTGAGATCGGTATTTCTGAGATCTACAAGGTTGGATCTGCCTGGGCTATCGCTGCTTTGGCCTATGGCACAGCGACCATTCCGGCGGTGGATGTGATTGTCGGCCCAGGCAACCAGTATGTGGCTGAGGCCAAGCGCCAGGTGATGGGTCGGGTGCGTATTGACATGATCGCCGGTCCCAGCGAGGTGCTGATCGTTGCTGATGCAACCGCTGAGGCCGCTTTTATCGCTGCCGACATGCTGGCTCAGGCCGAGCACGATCCGCAGGCCCTGGCTCTGCTGATCACCACCAGCGAAGAATTGGCGGGTAAGGTGATCAAGGAGTTGGCACAGCAGCTGCCGCTTTTGCCGCGGGCCGATATCGCCCGCATCGCGCTTGCAGATCGCGGTCGGATTCTGCTGGTCAACACCCTGGAGCAGGCCATTGATTTGGCCAACGAGATTGCCATCGAGCACCTGGAGCTGCAGATCAAGGACCCCTGGCAGTGGCTGCCCAAGATTCGCCACGCCGGGGCCATTTTCCTTGGTTCCTGGACGCCGGAGGCGGCAGGCGATTATGTCGCCGGTCCCAACCATGTCCTGCCGACCATGGGCACGGCCCGCATCTCCTCGGCCCTGGGAGTTGAGACCTTCTTGAAGAAGAGCTCGATCATCGCCTATTCCCGTCAGGCCCTGGTGGCAGACAGTGTCCATATCCGACGATTGGCCGCCCTCGAGGGGTTGACGGCCCACGGCAATTCAGTGGCGGTACGGGTCGGTGACTGATAAGCGTCGGCTCCTGCGCGAGGGGGCCGGTCTGTTGGGGATTGACCTGAGCGAAGACGACCTCGACCGCCTGCTGGTCTATGTCGCCGAGCTGGCGAAATGGAGCCGGCGGATCAATCTGATCGCCCGCGACACCCCGGAGCTGCAGATCCTGGAGAACCATTTCCTCGATTCGCTCACCCTTCTGCCGCTGCTGCGCTCTCAGGGCAGTGGTCCGGTGCATCTGCTCGATGTCGGCAGCGGCGCCGGATTTCCCGGTCTGGTGCTGGCGATTGTCATGCCCGAGGCCCAGTTCACCCTGGTTGAGCCGCGGCAAAAGCGGGTCAGCTTTCTGCGCCATCTGATCCGCACCCTGGGACAGACCAATGTCGAGGTGGTTGCCGACCGGATTGAACCACATGCAGCCGCCTGGCAGGGCCGTTTCAGCCATATCACCAGCCGGGCGGTGGCGGAACCTCTGGTCTTTTTGCCTCTGGTGCGCCCGCTTCTGACCCCGGAGGTCAAGGTCATCCTCATGCTAGCGCGGGCTGAGGCGCTGGCCGGGGTTGAGGCTGATGACTCCGGCCTCTGGCAGGTACGCGAAACCAGGGCGTTGCATCTGCCGTTTTCCGGAGTCCCCCGGTTGCTGGCCGTGGTGAGCGCCTGCTGATACTTCTTTCTGGAATAATTGCGGTTAATCTGGTAGTAACAAAATTTTTCACACTCCATTCCAACAACAACGGAAACCTTCCGTTTGCAGACGAGGCATACTATGGCATATAAGATTGCGGTTTTGGCTGGTGACGGTATCGGCCCGGAAGTGATGGCCGAGGCCATCAAGGTGCTGGACGTCGTCCAGCAGAAATTCGGTTTTTCCCTCAGCTACACCCCTGCCGATGTCGGCGGCATTGCCATCGACAATCATGGCGAGGCCCTGCCCCAGGCAACACTGAAGGTCTGCGAAGCAAGCGAGGCTATCCTTTTTGGCTCGGTGGGCGGGCCCAAATGGGAGAGCCTGCCCCCGGCCCAGCAGCCGGAACGGGCCGCGTTGTTGCCCCTGCGCAAGCATTTCGATCTGTTCTGCAACCTGCGCCCGGCCAAGGTGTTCAAGTCACTGGCGGCAGCCTGCCCCCTCCGGGCCGACATTGTCGGTGATGGTTTTGATGTGCTGGTGGTCCGCGAGCTGACCTCGGGCATCTATTTCGGCCAACCCAAGGGCCGCGATGGCAGCGGTCCCGATGAAATAGCCTGGGATACCAAGGTCTACAAACGTTCGGAAATCGAGCGTATCGCCCGTATGGCCTTTGAGGCGGCGCGGCTGCGGCAGCACAAGGTCACCTCGGTCGACAAGGCCAATGTCCTCACCTGCATGGTCTTCTGGCGCGAGGTGGTCAAAGATGTGGCCAAGGACTATCCGGATGTGGAGCTCAACCATATCTACATCGACAACGCCACCATGCAGCTGGTCCGCGATCCGCACCAGTTCGACGTGATGCTCTGCGGTAACATGTTTGGCGATATCATCTCCGATGAGGCCGCCATGCTGACCGGCTCCATGGGCATGCTGGCCTCGGCCAGTCTCAACAGTAGTAAATTCGGGCTGTTCGAGCCTGCCGGCGGTTCCGCACCTGATATCGCTGGTCAGGGCATTGCCAATCCGATTGCCCAGATCCTGTCGGCGGCGATGATGCTCAAGTACAGCCTTGGTCAGGAGCCGGCCGCCACCGCCATCGAGCAGGCGGTTGCCAGCGTCTTGGACAAAAAAATCATGACCCAGGATATCGCCACCGCCGGTGTTACCCCGGTTTCGACGGTTGCCATGGGAGACGCCATCGTCAAGGAGCTGTTGGCCGCATAGCGAGCAACAAGGAGGGAGAGGCATGCCGAGACGGAAGAATCTTATCCTCATCAGTAACCGGTCTGCCGCCCGCATGGCTGCCGATGTCTCCAGGGAACTCGATATCCCGGTGACCGAGATGATTACTCGGACCTTTGCCGACGGTGAGGTCTACCATGCCTTTCCTCGGGACATTGCCGGCCACGATCTGGTGATCATCGCCAGTACCCCGGATGACACCGCCCACCAGGAGCTGATCGACCTGATTGCCGGAGCGCGCTACTGGAACGCCCTTTCGGTCAACGTGGTCATTCCCTATCTGGGCTACTCCACCATGGAGCGGGCCAAACCCGAATCCGGCGAGATACCCAAAGGCATCACCCGCACCCGGCAGATCTTTCGGGCCCGGCCCGATTATGTCGCCTTTCTCGATCTCCATTCGGAATCGGTGATGCATGCCCATACCGGCGAGATCCGTATCCGCCATCTCTGGACCGAACAGGTCGCTGCCGAAAAGATCCGGCAGCTGCCGGTGGAGAATATGGTGCTGGTCTCCCCCGATTACGGGTTCAGTAAGCGGGTGGCGCGGCTGGCCGGGCTGCTCGACTGCCCGCATACCGCCGCCAACAAGGACCGCTACGATGTCGACCAGACTATTATCGGCCAGTTGTCCGGGGCGGTGCGGGGCCGGACCGCCATTATCTGCGACGATATGATCCGTACCGGCGGTTCCATGCTGCAGACGGTTGACCGCTGCTATCAGGCCGGGGCTGTCGGGGTGATGGTGATGGCCACCCATCTGGTGTTGGCCGGGGGCGCCCGGGAGCGGTTTGTCGAAAAAGGCATTAGCTGCATCATCGGCGCCGATACCTATCCGGGACGGGAGACGGACGGGCTTTTGCAGATTTATTCAGTGGCCCCGGTCATTGCTGATGAGTTGAAGAAGTATTTTCGTATTCAATAAATTAAGGGATCAGTTTCTGATCAACAGCGGAAGGAAGCTATGAAAAAAGTAGGTATTGTTGGCTGGCGCGGTATGGTCGGCTCCGTGCTCATGGAGCGGATGCGGCAGGAAGGGGATTTCAACGGGTATGAACCCCGATTTTTTTCTACCTCGCAGGCCGGTCAGGCGGGCCCGACGGTCAATGGCACGGTCTATGAACTGCTCGACGGGCGCAATGCGGCCCTGCTCAAGGAGCTGGACATCATCGTCAGCTGCCAGGGCGGCAGCTATACCGCCGAGATCTATCCGCAGTTGATGCAGCTGGGCTGGCAGGGTTACTGGATCGACGCGGCCTCGAAGCTGCGCATGGATGCGGATGCGATCATCGTCCTGGATCCGGTGAACCGCAAGGTGATCGATCAGGGCCTGGCCAAAGGCATCAAAAAATACATTGGCGGCAACTGTACGGTCTCCCTGATGCTGATGGCCTTGGGCGGACTGTTCGAGCAGGGCTGGGTCGAGTGGGTCACCAGTCAGACCTATCAGGCCGCCTCCGGGGCCGGGGCCAAGAACATGCGGGAGCTGGTGGATCAGATGCGGCTGGTCGGCGAAAACGCCGAGAATCTGCTGGATCATCCCTCGGTTATCCTTGATCTTGACCGCAACGTGGTTGAGACCCTGCGCAACCCGGCCTTCCCCATCAGCAATTTCGGGGCGCCGCTGGCCGGCAGCCTCATTCCCTGGATCGACACCCTCATGGATAACGGTCAGACCCGCGAGGAATGGAAGGGCATTGCCGAGACCAACAAGATTCTGGGCATTACCGGCCAGCCGATCCCGATCGACGGCTGCTGCGTGCGGATCAGCGCTATGCGCTGCCATAGCCAGGCCTTCACCATTAAGCTCAATCGCGATATCCCGCTGGCGGAGATCGAGCAGGTCATCGCCAACCAGAACCAGTGGGCTTACCTGGTGGCCAACACCAAGGAACAAACCCTCAAGGAACTGACCCCGGCCCGCGTCACCGGCACCCTCGATATCCCGGTGGGCCGCCTGCGCAAGATGAATCTCGGACCCGAGTATCTGAGCGCCTTCAGTGTTGGCGATCAGCTGTTGTGGGGCGCGGCTGAGCCGGTCCGGCGGATGTTGAAGATTGCCTTGGAGTATTTGGGGTGAAATAAGCTTGTCGGGCGGGCTGATTTATCGGCTGGCCAATTTTGAAATGTGTTTGGCAAAGCCGTTTCCTTTCCGGGAAGCGGTTTTTTTTTGGAGGGGAGGTCAGGCACGGACCTTTTTTTGTGCATGAATAACGATTGCGTTTTCATGCGTCAAGCCGTATCGTATATAGGCAACTTGGCAAAAAAATGGAGGCTCGTTTATGGCAACGCTACAAGTCAGATCGATTGACGATCAATTGTATGAAGCTCTCGGCAGAATGGCTGCAAGGGATCATCGATCCATAAGCCAACAGGTTATCGTCATTTTGAAAGAACATCTTTCGCAACCCGTGCAGCATACAAACGCCACGGACGATTTTTTGGCGCTCTGCTCCACTTGGAAAGACGACCGGACAGCGGAAGAAATTGCCCGGGAAATTCGGAGCAGTCGGAAATCAACAAACCGGTTTAAGGAGACCCTGTAGTGTACCTGCTTGATACCGATACCCTTATCTATTCGCTCAAAGGCGAGCCTGCGGTGCTTGCCAATTTCAAGAAACATGCGGCGGAGCCTAAGGCTGTTTCCGTCATCACCTATGGCGAACTAGTTTTCGGCGCTCAAGGCTCGCAAAAAATCACTGAAAATCTGGCCAAGGTGTATAGGCTTAAGGAGATCTTTCCTCTTATTGATGTTACTCCCGCCATAATGGATATTTTTGGCGTACTCAAGGCTGATCTGCGGAAGAAGGGCACTCCAGTTGACGATTTCGATCTTTTGATTGGTGCCACGGCGCTCACCATAGGCTACTGTGTTGTGACAAACAACGAGCGGCACTATGCAAAAATTCCGGGACTGGAGGTGGTCAACTGGTCGAAGTGAGGTGCTGGTTGGCAAACGATAAAGGGGTTTTTTCGCACTGCCGGCGCTCTATGTTGAGCGCAGAAATGTGTATGCTGTCCCAGTAATTCCTGCAGTAATTCCTGAAACTATCTCACCTGTTTCTGATTTCTATGGAAGCGGTCGGTGCTTCTTCCCATCTGATAGATTTAATCTCAGTCATGCAATTACCCGGTCTAGAGCTTTTGTTTGAGGTGATGCCACTTACCTTTCCTTGATCTATCCAAATGATTCTGAAATCATTGTAACCGAACATAGGGGCGACTCCAGCACCTGATTTACAGTACTGCCATGCTTCTTGTGATCCTTTGAATTGTCGATCATCAGGTGGTCCCATAACTGATACAACCTGATCCTTGGTGTCGCCCGGACCGATCATAGCAGTTTTCTTGTCGAGATTTCCGCATCCTCCAAGGAGTAAAGGGACCACTGCCGCGCATAAGATTCGTTTCATTTATCCTCCTGAAGAATACAGCAAAAATACAGGGACATAATCCCTATTTCTTCGATTTTCTTTTGGACCGAATTCCGGGTACAGTATATGCCGTTCGTGTTTAAAAGTTGGATATCCCTGCGGGCTTCCCATTCTTTTCTTTGCGTGCCCAAAGAAAAGAACCAAAAGAAAAGGCAGCCACGTCACTGAGACAGCCCCGGGCGCCAAGGCCCGGAACCGGCGGGGCAAAAACTCGCTGCGCTCAGACAGTTTGCCCCTTCATCCGGTCCCGGCCCTCGCCGTCCGGCTCAGTGGCAATGGCCCCTCCTCCGTAACCATCACTTCCGTACAGACGAGAAGTCCAAAAAAAGGCGCCAGATTTATTTTTTGACGTCCTTCCCTTTCTTCTCTTCTTTCCCCTCCGCCTTCGGCATCGGCGCATACTCAATCGGCACCCAGGCATAACTTCCCTTGCCCTCAGCCCGGACATGGCCTATACCGGGGAAGGGCAGGTGCATCCCGGCCACGAGCATTTTGCTGGTCGCCATCTTTTTCATGATGCTTTTGCGGGTGGCGATAGCTTTTTTCGGGTCAGTGTCAAACTCGATGGACACGCCCGGCTTGGCAAACTGGACCGAATAGGTGTGTACCAGGTCGCCCCAGATCAGCAGCTTTTGCCCCTTGGATTCAACCTCATAGGCGGTATGGCCAGGGGTATGGCCATAGGCCTTGACCGCCTGAATTCCCGGTACCACTATGCTCCCCTCGTTAAAGGTTTTCCACTGGCCGCTGGCCAGATAGGGAGCCGCGGTGTCGCGCGCTTTTTTAAAATTAGGCTGGATGTCGGCTGGTGCGGCATCCGCGACTTTTGGCGACAGCCAGAAGTCACTCTCCGCCTGGGGAACCCAAACGGTCGCCTTGGGGAAGAGCGGCTGGCCGCCGGCATCGTTGAGCCCTCCGATATGGTCACTGTGCATGTGGGTGATGAGGATCGTGTCCACCTGGGTCGGGTCATAGCCGGCATCCTTCATGTTCTGCAGCACGTACCCGAGGGTGGGGCGGGCCATTTTGGCGGCACCGGTATCGACCAGCACCAGGTGGGTACCGGTGTTGATCAGAAAGACGTTCACGGACGTCTGCATTTTGGGGTTGGCCACAAACATGCGCGACAGCAGGTGGTTGACGTCGGTTTCGCTGGCGTTTTGCAGTAGTTTTGTATCATGCTCGGTGAAACCATCCTGCAGCGCGGTAATTTCAAATTGGCCCAGTTGGATACGGTAATAGGCGGGCACCTGGGTCGGCACCTTGGGGCCTTCAGCATGGGCAAAAGGGGAGAGGGTGAGGAGGATCGCCCCGAAAGCCAGGGCGAGGCGGAAGTGATGCAGCATGCTGGGTCTCCTTGTGGAAATGTGGTCAAACGAACAATTCCCGGCGGGCGGTGCAAAAGCACAGCTCAGGTCGGCGTTTGTGTTGCCGGTGTCGGGGTTGGTCGTGCGGTTTTAGATACTGTTTCAGTTCGTACGGTTGCTCCGGTGGGGCACTGATCCTGGTTGCCGCAGCATCAGGACCCGTCCTCCCCTTGCGTGCAGCGACCGGATATTATTGCAAAATAAAGCCGAGTGCCTTTAAATCTTTGGCCCAGGATCCCCAGGGGCCTGACTGGAAGGTGGCGGTCATGTGTTTCGGATCAAAGAGAACCGTGGCATCCAGGTCGAGATGGCATTTACGGTCGTAGTTGGTGTGGCTGATACGCAGCGTCCAGGTGCCGTTTTTGTTGTTTTTAACCTCTTCGACATACACCGGATGGCCGGTCGGCATGCCGCGCCGGGAGTTGCCATCCAGCACCATGATCGACCCAGCCGTCGGAGTCGAGGTGGTCGCCCTGTTTTTCTTGGCACAGGCAAACCATTGCACCGGACTGGTATTGCCCATCCTGCAGGTCTTGATACCGGTGCGGCAACGGGCATAGATCAGGCTCTGGGGCTGACACATACCGGTTACCTGATGCATTTTCTTCTTGGTGGCGGTCACCGTCTTGCCGGTTGTCTTGTGCCCTTTCTTCTTCGCTGTTTTTACCGCTTGCCTGGTTGTCTGCTTTTCTTTTTTGTGGGTTGTTATCGTTGCCCCCGGCTGCAGGTGGTAGCAACTGGCCCGACCGCGTTCACTTTCCCGGATGGTGCGGGCATCCGGGCAGGTCGCGGTGTGGCCGTCCTGTCCTGACTCTATAGCGGTATCGGCTGGAGTAAGAGTTGTATCCTGCTCGGAGCAGGCGGATTGCTGCTCCAGTGGCGGCGGCATTGGAGTCTCGCCCGGAGGCGGTGTTTTGGCACAGCCGGTCGAGAGGATGAGAAAGGCAAAGAGGGTGAGAATCCGTACAGAGAGAGGGGAAATTTTCATTTTCAGTCCCTTGTCGATAATGGTTTGGTTCAGCGGAGGCTGCCGTCGGCCAAGGTGAGGCGATGGTCCATGGCAGCTGCCAGCTCCATGTTATGGGTGACCATAACCACGGCCAGCCCGAGATTTTCACTCATCTCCCGCAGCAGGGCAAAGACTCGGCTGCCGCTGGCGGAATCAAGGTTGCCGGTGGGTTCGTCGGCCAGCAGCAGGGCCGGGTCCATCACCAGGGCGCGGGCCAGGGCGACCCGCTGCTGTTCACCGCCGGAGAGTTCACCGCTGCGATGCTGCAGTCGTTTACCCAGGCCCACCTGTTCCAACAGGCTTTGCGCCTTGTCTTTGATGGCGGTCCGCGGCTGTCCGTTGATCAGGCCGGGCATCATTACGTTTTCGAGCGCCGAGAATTCTGGCAGCAGGTGGTGAAACTGAAAAATAAAGCCGATGTGGCTGTTACGATGCTCCGCCAGGTCCGGCTCGTTTTTTGCGGTGAGATCGGTGCCGCGAAAGAAGAGCTGGCCGGAGTTCGGTTGATCGAGGGTGCCCAGTATCTGCAGCAGGGTGGTCTTGCCGGAGCCCGAGGCACCAACAATGGCGGTCATCTCTTTGGGCCGTACGGTCAGATCAACATCTTTCAACACCGTGATGGTATCGAGGCCGCTGCGGTAGGCTTTGCATAGGGCCGTGGCCTGGAGGAGCGGTTCGTTATTCATAGCTGAGGGCCTCGGCCGGGCGGATCCGCGAAGCCTTCCACGATGGGTAGAGGGTGGCGAACAGGGTGATGAGGATAGCGGACACGGCAATCACGGTCACGTCAAGCGGCACCACCTTGATCGGCATGGTGGACATGGGGTAGACATTGCGGGGCAGTTCGATCAGATTGGAGTGTTTGAGGATGGCGCACAGCGCCAGGCCGCTACCCACGCCGAGGACCGTTCCGGCCAGGCCGATGACCATGCCCTGATAAAAGAAGATCCGCATGATTGCCTTGGTAGTGGCGCCCATGGACTTGAGAATGGCGATGTCCCGGTTTTTCTCCATGACCACCATGATCAGGGCGCTGATGATATTGAGAGCTGCCACCAGGATAATCAGGTCCAGGGCGATGAAAATCCCCACCTTCTCCAGCTTGAGGGCGGCGAACAGGTTCTGGTTGAGCTGCATCCAGTCGCGCGCCGAGTACTCTGAACCCAGGGCCTGCTGAATGGCGGCGGCGGTCCGGTCGGCCTGATCGACATTTTTGATCTTAACCTCAATGCCGTGCACCCCTTGGCGCAGATCGGTGAGGCTGCGGGCGGTTTCCAGGCTGATGAAGCCCATGGTGGAATCGTACTCAAACATTCCGGTTTCAAAAATCCCAACCAGAATGCAGGTCCGGATTTTGGGCAGGACGCCCATGGGGGAGAGTGGCCCGTTGGGTGAGATCAGGCGTACCTTGCTGCCGACGACGACCTGCAGCTGCCGGGCCATGTCGCGGCCTAGGACAATGGCTGGAATATCATGGGGTTGGTCGAGCTCAATGAGCTGGCCGGCAATCATTTTCTGGCCGATGCTGAGCACCCGCATGGCCGAGGGGGCATCAATGCCGCGCAGCACCACGCCGGTTGAATGGGCAGCCGAGGTGATCAGGGCCTGGGCATAAATATAGGGGGTGGTCGCCTCAACCCCCTCCATAGCCTCGATTTTGGCGGTGACCCCTGCGGTATCGACAATCGCCCCGCCATGACGCTGCACCAGGGCATGGGCGTTGACGCCGATGATCTGGTCACGCAGCCCCTCGGTGAAGCCGGTATAGACCGACAGCACGACGATGAGCGCCAGGACGCCGACCGCAACTCCCAGGATGGAGATGATGGTGATCAGCGAGATGAATTTTTGTTTCCGCTTGGCCCGCAGGTAGCGCAGGCTGACAAACCATTCAAAGGAGGCCATGGGCGGCTCGATTACTCCCCGGTTTCCGCTTTCATCTGCGGAAAGAGGATAACGTCGCGGATCGACGGGGCATCGGTCAGGAGCATGACCAGCCGGTCGATGCCGATGCCTTCGCCGGCCGCCGACGGCATGCCGTATTCCAGGGCCCGCACATAGTCACGGTCCAGAACCGGGTGGACCTCATCGTCATCGCCGCGCTCGTTAATCTGTTTCTGGAAGCGCTGCAGCTGATCGATGGGGTCGTTGAGTTCGGAAAAGGCGTTGGCGATTTCCCGGCCGGTGACGAAGAGTTCAAAGCGGTCGGTGACGGACGGGTCTTCCTCGTTGCGGCGGGCCAACGGCGACACCTCGGTGGGGTAGGAGGTGATGAAGGTCGGGTCGATCAGCCGCTCCTCGACCAGCAGCTCGAACAGCTCGGTCTTGGCCTTGCCCGGACCGGCCTCGGGCTGCAGTGCGATGCCCTTGGTCTTGGCCAGGGCCATGACCGCGGTATCGTCTTTGAGGATGGCGGGGTCAATGCCGGCGATCCGCTCCAGGGCCTCATCCATGGTATACCGCTGCCAGGGCGGGGCCAGATTGACCGGGATGCCCTGATAGGTGATGTCCATGGAACCGGTGACCTCTTGGGCCAGCCAGGAGATCATCTCCTCGGTCAGATCCATGAGGTCGTGGTAGGTGGAGTAGGCCTGGTAGAATTCGAGCATGGTGAATTCCGGATTGTGGCGGGTGGACAGGCCTTCGTTGCGGAAGTTGCGGTTAATTTCGAAGACCTTTTCAAACCCGCCCACCAGGAGTCGCTTGAGATAGAGTTCCGGGGCGATGCGCAGGAACAGGTCCATATCCAGGGCATTATGGTGGGTCTTGAACGGCTTGGCGGTCGCGCCGCCGGGGACCGGCTGCATCATCGGGGTTTCGACTTCCATGTAGCCGCGGTTGTTGAGGAATTCGCGGACCAGCCGGATGATCTCTACCCGTTTTTTGAAGATCTCGCGCGCCTCGGGGTTAACGATCAGATCGACATAGCGCTGGCGGTACCTGGTTTCCACATCGGTAAGGCCGTGAAATTTTTCCGGCAGGGGGCGCAGCGACTTGGTAATCATCTGCAGGGTGGTGGCTTCGAGCGACAACTCCCCGGTCTTGGTTTTGAAGAGCTGGCCCTCGATACCGACAATGTCGCCGACATCCCATTTTTTGAAGTGGTCGAAGGTCTCTTCGCCCAGCAGGTCGCGGCGGGCATAGACCTGGATGCGGCTTTCGGCATCCTGAAGATGGAAAAAGGCAGCTTTGCCGAATTTGCGCATCGACATCACCCGGCCGGCAACACGGTAGATAATGCCGCTGTCGTCGTGGGCCTCCGGCGTCAGGGATTCGCCCTGGGGCAGGATAGCAGCGATGGGCTGGGGGTTTTTGAAGGTGTTGCTGAACAGGTTGACCCCTGCTGCTGCCAGTGATTCTGCTTTTTCGCGCCGTTGTTTAAGGAGATTGCTTATTGTTTCCATCTGGTATCTGGGTGAATAGGGTTATGCTGGTGTCTTGCCCGCTGTTTGAAGGTCTGGTGACACCCTGCGTGCAAGAAGAGGATTAGCTAAATTATGAACAAGAGACTCAAAATAGTGCGAGGTGTGCCTGATGTCAATTCCTTTCAAGGAGCGCGACGGATTCGATGTGATGGGTCTGGGGAAACATGTCCACGGGGGTGATCTGTGTAATCCGGTAACCGCCACCCGTGAGCAGGCGGAGATCGCGGGCCAGGGTTGCTGGATCGCAGGAGATCGAGATAATCTGCTGCGGTCCAAGTCGGGGCAGGAGGGCTGAAGCCTTGCCCAGCCCTTGGCGCGGGGGGTCGAGCAGGATGCAGTCGAATCGCTTGTTGCGGGCAATCAATTGGTGAAGCTGCTGCTCGACATCACCGGCGATGAAACGGGCCTGCAGCAGACCGGCCTCGCGGCTGTTGCGCCCTGCCCAGTGGATGCTTTCTTGATTATGCTCAATACCGGTCACCTGAGCGCCCTGTAGCCCCAAGGGAATCGAGAAATTACCCATGCCGCAGAACAGATCCAGAGCGGAAAATGGTTTCGTGACAAACGTCAGCAGGCCCAGCGCCAGCTCGACCAGCCGGACGTTCTGCTGGGCATTGACCTGGAAAAAACAACGATGGTCCCAGTCGAGCCGGTAGGCGTGTCCTTGGATGGCGAACTGCTGGGAGAGTTCGGCGGACCTGGTAGCCGGGCTCGTGCTGCGTCCGGATTGTTCCTGTTGCACCACCACCAGATCGGCCAGGGCATTGAGTTCCCTTATTAGGGCTGCATCGACAGTCGTTGACGCTGCCGGGCGCGGTTGCAGCACCATGAGTACCCGATCGCTTGTCGGGCAGTGGATCAGTTCCAGGGCGGCAACGGTGTCTTGTAACCGTTTTGGCCAGTTACCGTCGACCAGTGCACCGATGACCCGGTTGATTGGTTCGGTGGCCAGCAGGCAGCGCCGGATGGGAACCACCTGATTGCTCGCCCTTTGATGGAAACCGAGCTGTCCCGTCGGGTCGAGATGCAGCCGCACCCGGTGCCGGTAACCAAAGGGGGCGGGCGAAGGCAGGGTGGCGTTGGGATGGCCTTCAGGGATCTCCAGACGGGCACGTTCCAGAGCCTCCTGCAGGATTTGTTGCTTGAAGCGTAGTTGGGCTGGGTAGGCGGCATGTTGCAGATCGCAGCCGCCGCAGTCCTGGTAATAGGGGCAGGGGGGCACGATCCGTTCCGGGGCTGCTTCGATGATACGCACCAGCTGTGCTTCTTTGTACCCCCGGTGTGCTTTGGTTTCACGGGCCACCACGGTCTCGCCCGGTAGGGCCGAGGGCACCATTATCACCATGCCGTCCGGGAGCGTGCCCAGCCCTTTACCGCCGGTTATGATCTTTTTAATGACAAGTGTATGTTCCATTTGTACATTGTAGCAGTTTAATGCTACTATATTCAAGATATAGTTAAGTTACTGTTTTCGTTCAATATTCCAGCTCGACAAAGGCGCATTGTGTCGAGCTGCCACCACATAAAAGCTTGATTCTATTGAGTTTTTAGCCCTTCGTAGTTCTCCCGCAAATCGTTTTTAGGTTTCAATTTTTCAGACAATTTACTAATAGTTTTGTGTGACTTTTGTGTGACTTTTGTGTGACTCTTTTCTTATGTAATATTACTGATTTTGCGTATAAATGTACAGTATTTCTATTTATTTTTGTTTGACTGCAATCATATTTTGATATGATTGAATTTTAGCGTGACAAGCGACCTCTCTACCCGCCGGAATGCTGGACGGATTTAATCTGAATACGCTGTTGGAGGGGTATCGCTTAAAAAGTGTCTGTTTGCTATGCTAGCTAATTTTGGCTTCAAAGCTGTGCTGAATGTTTTGTACTAAGAAATATCGAGGACCGAGGACTGACAATGGATACCGGAGTAAATTATTCGAAGTTACAAATGGCAGGTGCATTTCTCCTGCTAGTAGACGGTCAGCTTGCGGTGAAGGAATCAAGTATTGTCGGCATGACCGAGACTATGCTCGCCACGCTGACCTCAAACAGAGAACAACTCAAGGTCTTACTCCAAGAACGCGAGTTACTGGATATCAAGCCGTACATTGATGAAAGCTATAACATGGGCAACGGCGTTAAGGGTTGCTTAGTAATTCCAACGGACTGTGCGCCTCGATATAAGAATTGGCAACCTGGATTTTCTTGCATCCTTGTTGAGTCCGATGACTGGCTCAAAACAAGTAAAAATCTAAAAGAATCTGAGAAATTAAAATGGAAGCCGATGAAGCTTTCCACGATTTTGAAAGACCTGGAGGCTACCGAAGAATTAACAAAGCGTTATTATCCAAATGCATAAGCACTCGAGAACCTTTTCAGAAGTTTGTGCTCAGTTCTTCGAAAGCCAGGAAGCGGCTGGAAGCTGGAAGAACTCGCAGACTGTAAGTGCCTATCGAGTAGCCTTCGAACTGTTCAAGGAATTCTTTGGAGATCGGCCACTCCACACCTATAACCCCACGGAAGCAATTGATTACCACAATTACCTTCAGGAGATACCCGCCGGTTGGAAGAAGTATAAGGAAACTCGTGGATTGAGCTTTGAGGAAGCTCGGAAGGTTGAAAAGCCGAAGCTAACGAATGATGTCATCCGAACCAGATTGTTAGCGATGAATTCATTGTTTGAGTATTCGAAAACGAAACGATTGACTGACACAAACATCTTCGAAGGCGTGACAATTCAACGCTACTCGAACAATCTAAGCCAAACCTCTTCAGCTGCTGGTAACGTGCAAGCCCTTATTTAGCTAGACTGATACAAATCAGAGATTCGCTCGAATCCTCGGTATCTTGCGTTTTCTTTTCCGGAAAATGTGCTATTCTCCTCGGCATGAAAACTGACTCCTCAATTGCCGCAATTTTCCAGGTAGATCAAAAGACCAAGGTTATACGTCCGCTGTTTACATGCGGCGTTTCAGCCGGTTTTCCGTCACCAGCCGAAGATCATATTGATCAAAAACTCGATCTGAATGAGTTTCTCATCCCGCATCCGACATCCACCTTCTTTGTTCGAGTTGCTGGCGATTCCATGATAAACGCCAGCATCAACAACAATGACATCCTGATCGTTGACCGATCTCTCGAAGTTACCAGCGGCAAGATCATAATTGCAATTGTAAACGGAGAGCTGACCGTCAAAAGACTCGTGAAAAACCACACATCCTGCCAGTTAATAGCTGAGAACTCAGACTATCAGCCAATCGAAATTACCGAAGACTCTGAATTTGAAGTTTGGGGAGTAGTCACCAGCGTCATTCACCAATTTCCATGAGTTTTGAAATCAAAAAAGTCTTCGCGCTCATTGACTGCAATAACTTTTATGCTTCATGCGAAAGGCTGTTCCGACCTGAGTTGAACGGAAAGCCGATTGTCGTTCTCTCCAACAACGATGGTTGTATCGTTGCTCGTTCAAATGAGGCGAAGGCTCTTGGTGTACCAATGGGCGCTCCGCTGTTTAAAATGAAATACTTGATAGCGAAGCACAGTATTCATGTCTTCTCGTCAAATTACGCGCTGTATGGAGATCTTTCGCATCGTGTGATGGAAGTGCTCCGACAGATGGAGTGCCATGTAGAAGTCTATTCGATTGATGAGGCCTTCATTTCGTTGCCGGTGAACAAGACCTGGAATCGACTTAAATACACCACGGAGCTTCGAGAGAGAGTACGAAGGAACGTTGGTATTCCGGTTTCTATCGGCATCGCTGCGACCAAGACACTCGCCAAAGTTGCAAATCGCGTGGCTAAGAAAGACGTTACCGGAGTGTTTGATCTAGTCGATAACCAGCAAACAGACCAGATTTTGCAAAAGATGCCTGTCGGAGATATTTGGGGTATTGGCCGACAATCAGTTGAAAAGCTGAATAGGTACGGCATTCGGACCGCTTTTGATCTCAAGTGCGCGGATGAAAAACTGATTCGAAAGCTCCTTACCGTTGTTGGTGCGCGGACTTTGATGGAGTTAAACGAGGTGCCGTGTATTTCACTTGAGCAAGCGCCTCCATGTCCGAAATCAATTGTGACATCACGTTCGTTTGGACATCCGATCACGGATTTCGAGCATCTCAAAGAGGCGGTCGTTTGTTATGTCTCGAGAGCCGCCGAAAAGCTCCGCAAACAGGAAGTCGAGGCCGATACCCTGAATGTGTTTATCACAACCGGACCATTCGATGAGCAGTCGCAATATTCAAACAATCAAACCATAACACTACCGAGACCGACGGCTTCAACACCAGAGATGATCGAGGCGGCTATTCGTTGTCTCAAATTGATTTTCCGGCCTGGATTTAGATATCGAAAGGCTGGTATCTTGATAACTGGTATCGTGAAACATGGATTCAAACAGCAAGATTTGTTTGCGCCAATAATACCAGAGAGAGAAGACAAACCGCTCATGGCGGCTCTTGATCGGATCAACGAGAAATGGGGTCGTAATGCCATTCAGTACGGTATAACAGCCGCGACGGAACGTCCGTGGTCAATGCAGCAAACCAGGAAATCACCGGCATATACGACCAATTGGCATGAATTGCCGGTCGTGAAGACGGCACTCTAGGCAATTCCATGCAGTACCTTTTCAATAATAACATAACAATTTATTGTTTATTCCAGTGACAATCGGAGAAAGCTAATGCATCCAAGAATAGCACTCGTGAAAACCGGCTGGTCAGACGAGTATCAAGGAGGGCCAGTCCTCGGCCGGTATGCACATCTGAAGGAGTACGATGAGGCTCACGAGAGATTCAATTTTCTTCAACACACGAGTGGGCAATTTTACGGCTATCTGCCGCCAATTGGGAAGATGGAGCGCTCTCCTCAACCAAAACTCACAGATGGATGGCTTCTTGTTTTCGTATCGGCCAGGAACGGCACAGGTCCCTTGACCGTTGTCGGATGGTACGACAACGCGAAATTTTACAACGAGTATCTTGAACGTCCTGAATACGCCGGTCCAGAAGATTTTGAAACGGACGTTCATGGAAACAAGTACAGCTACTGTATCAGCACCAACACCGCACATCTTATCTCAACGGCAAGTCGTAAAGACATTGTGTCAGGTGCCCACTTCAAGAGAACACCTATCTTGTACGTTCGCGGCAACGGGAAAGATGATTCCTGGAGAGAAGAACTCGCGCGGTTTGCGGAAACGCTGATCTCAGAGCACTCTGATATCGAACAATTACCCCCAAAACTATCGTTCCCAGATCCTGAGCAACGTAAACGTATTGAAGTAGCCGCTATAAACGCCGCAAAGAAGTTTCTAAAAACAGAGTACCATGTAACGGATCGCCAGAAGGACAACTGCGGCTATGACCTACTGGCACGGCACCGTAAGACCGGCAAAGAATTACATGTGGAAGTCAAAGGTACGAGCGGCTTAAATATGCACTTCTATATGTCTCGAAATGAATTTCGTTACATGGTTAGTCCGCAATGGCGCTTGCTCATGGTCTCGGACGCTCTGAATAAACCAAAAGTCAATTTTTTTACCGCAAAAGATGCTCACAAAGCTTTCAGTATAGATTCGTTTGCATGGGAAGGAACAGTTAAGCTTTAAGGACCACTCCGTGAAATTTAAATCCAGATATTAGAGTTCATAACATGACACCAAGACAATGTGAAATTGCAGCTGAGGCGTTCACCGCATCTTTGCTTGCACAGGCGGGATACGATGTGCTGGTACAGTATGGTGCGAATCAACCGCATTATGATCTCGTCGCTGTCAAGGAAGAACGAATTCTGATGGTGTCAGTAAAAGGCAGCCAAGATGGTGGTTGGATGCTCGCTTCGCGCTTCGTCAAAGAGGGCGTCGGTTACTATGAGGCAATTGATCAATGGCACAAACATCAGCGCCAAGATTTAGTTTTTATCTTCGTACAATTCAAAGATGTCGTTATCGGCCAAGCTCCACGAGTTTACTTGGCACGCCCTCCTGAGATAGCTCTGCACTTAAAGGCTCATAGAAACGGACTGGGACATGGTGCATTACAAGAGAATTGGCTTCGAGATCATCCGCGTTCGAAGTATACAGACAAAATACCTGAATCATGGGCTTTCACAGGTCATCGCATAGATAGCATCTAACATCATTCCGGCGGTAGAGAGAGTCAATTTTCCGAAACCGCATCTATTGTCGAAAAGAGTTGATAAGGACTGAATTATGCCGATAAAAGATTTGCATGCCGCCAAATTCGATGAAGGTACATTAGTCAAGCTGGAGTTATTCCAAGATTACCTGAAAGAATGGTTGCCGGTATTCATACACTCACAGCATCAGTCGCCTATAAACATAATCGATTTTTTTGCTGGCTCTGGAACAGATTGTGACGGTACTGCCGGTAGCCCGTTGCGAATTTTCGACATTATCGAAGAATACCTCGATGCAATAATAAACAAGAACCTGTCGATTAACGTGATCCTCAACGATTTTGACGAGGAGAAATGTACGAAGCTGAAAGCGGCTGTAAACACCCGTCTCGATGAGAATCAACAACTCAAAGACGCAATTAATGTAAGCTTTCGCAACGACGATTTCGGTAAGCTCTTTTCTGAGCTCGCGCCGGTCTTGAAAAACGAATCAAATTTGATTTTCATCGACCAGAACGGGATCAGGCACGTGAGCCAAGACGTTTTAGCAACCTTAGATTCATTCACGCGATCCGATTTCCTGTTTTACATCTCATCATCTTATTTTATCAGATTCGACTTCAAGAACCATTTCCCGGATCTCAAAGACTCAATTGACCTGAACAAGCCAGCAAATATTCATCGTGAGATTGCAGAGTATTATCGGAAAAAATTACCGAAAGACAGCGCCACGAAGCTCTATCCATTTACGATTAAAAAAGCAGGTGGTTATTATGGCTTGGTGTTCGGGTCACAGCACTGTCGCGGCGTTGAAAAATTTCTGAGCATTTGCTGGAAAAAGAATGGGACAAACGGAGAGGCTAATTTCGATATTGATGAAGAGTACAAACTGAAGCAGCGGACATTATTCGGTCCTCCAAGAGTAACAAAGCTCAACAAGTTCAGAACTGACTTGATGAATTTCGTTCTTGAGAACGGAGAAGTTACAAATGGAGAGGTGCTTGAATTCACTCTTGCTAGAGGTTTCGAGTCAAAGCAAGCGAAAGAAGTCCTTCGAAAAATGAGAGACGACAAGCAAATTGAACACTTTTCTCATGCAAAGATCGGTTGTGAGCAAGTGTATAAAAATAATTATATAGTCAAATTCAAGAAACGATAATGAGTACTTCGAAAATCGAATGGACCGAGGTAACTTGGAATCCAGTTACCGGTTGTAGCAAGATCAGTCCAGGTTGCCTGAACTGTTATGCCGAAAGAATGGCCCGACGTCTTAAGGCCATGAATTCTAAGAATTATTTGAACGGTTTTGAGGTTACTTGCCATGATCATTTGTTAGAAACGCCTCTGACATGGACGAAGAGCCGAACGGTTTTTGTGAACTCAATGTCGGACATCTTTCACGAAGACGTACCAACAGCCTTTATTCAGAAGATTTTCGATACAATGAATCGAGCCCCGCAACATACTTTTCAAGTGCTGACCAAACGATCTGAACGACTCTTGAAGCTGAGCCAATCGCTCTATTGGACCAAGAACATCTGGATGGGCGTAACGGTCGAAAGTGCCGGTTATAAAAGTCGAATTGATGATCTGAAAAATTCCGGAGCAAAAACGAAATTCTTGTCAATCGAGCCGTTAATTGACAGTGTCGGATCGCTTGATCTCGACGGCATCGATTGGGTAATTGTAGGCGGGGAATCAGGCCCCGGAGCTCGACCGATGAAAGAAGAGTGGGTGGTTGAAATACGAAACCAGTGCCAAAATTCGGAAGTGCCGTTTTTCTTCAAACAGTGGGGTGGCACCAATAAAAAGAAGAATGGCCGACTTTTAAAAGGGAAGATCTGGGATGAAACGCCGCTTGAATACAAGAATTAAGAGATCAAGATGACACCACTCAAGTCTTTATTAGAGAGCTTTCGAACTGCTGCTATCACGGAAAGAGAAAAAGGTACCTATTTTGAGGAGCTGATTCGTGCCTATCTCCTAAACGAGGCTGTATACCGAGATTTGTACAGTGACGTTTGGACATACTCGGATTGGGATCAACGGAAGCGAATTAAGTTGATAATAAGAAAATTGAGAAGACGTAAAGAGATATTGATGTCGAAATTGAGAGTTCAAGTGAATAGGTTTTATGGGTTGCCACTGAGTTTGGTAGCTGTGCAAGAAATTTGAGTCGGAGGGAGTAGCGATGTTTTTACGAAAGTTGAGTTGTTATGCATTGTCGGCGTTGGTATTGGTTGGCGGTTTTGTGACCGGAGTTAATGCGGAAGAGGCGGCGGCATCGGGAAAGGTTTACACGATTAAATTTAATCATGTTGTTGATCCGAACACTCCAAAAGGTATGGCGGCGGAGTTTTTTAAACAGAGAGCTGTGAGGTGGTCAAGTAAAAGTGGACACATTGCTAAGCAGCTTTTTTCAGAAGCTGCCGTTTCTCGAACTCTTTGGGGCTGATATAGCCCAAGTACGAATGACGCCTTCTGCTGTTGTAAAAC